>OGQD01000135.1_pt1 | contig 58582 bp, 48 predicted proteins | sample 1553091 | NCBI WGS metagenome assembly OGQD01 (sample SAMEA2580290, study PRJEB22360) | human gut metagenome | biome: human gut; feature: human-associated habitat; material: faeces | place: Denmark | collected 2008/2010
GTGAAAAGCTTGAAAGATGGAATAATATCTATCTTGTTAGACCAGATCCACAAATTATTTGGAATGATAAGCAATTTCCTGAAAAGTGGAAGATTGCGAATGCAAGATATAACAGAAGTAGTACTGGTGGTGGACACTGGGATTATAAGAAAAAGCTACCAGACAGCTGGCAAATTAAATATAAGAATTTGACTTTTAACATCAAGCCAATGGGATTTAAACATACAGGAATTTTCCCAGAGCAAGCAGTTAATTGGGATTGGATGATGGACAAAATTCAAAACGAAATCAAATCGTCAAAGAGAGAGGTCAAGGTTTTAAACTTGTTTGCGTATACAGGAGGAGCAACTGTTGCATGTCTTTCTGCTGGTGCTTCTGTGTGCCATGTAGACAGCTCTAGAGGAATGGTTTCTTGGGCAAAAGAGAATGTTGTTTCTTCAGGTTTACAAGATAGACCTGTTAGATATATTGTAGATGATGTTGTAAAGTTTGTTCAAAGAGAAATTCGCAGAGGAAACAAATATGATGCAATAATTATGGATCCACCTTCTTATGGAAGAGGAGCAAATGGCGAGGTATGGAAGTTTGAAGAAAATTTGCCAATGCTTATAGAACTTTGTATGCAAGTTTTATCTGATAATCCATTATTTTTCTTGATAAATTCATATACAACAGGAACCTCTAGCATGGTTTTGGAGAATTTGTTGAAAATGAATATGAGAAAAAAATATGGTAAAAAGGCTCAAAATGGAATATTCGAAAATGGAGAAGTTGGACTTCCAATGACAAATTCAGACTTTATACTCCCTTGCGGAATTTACTCTAAATGGGTAAAAAAATAGAAATTGCACATTGAAGGAGAAATATAATTAAATATGGAAAAAGAAAAATCTACTGTAATAAGTAAGCAAATACAAAATTATGTAGTAAATTTAAACAACACCGAAATTAATCTTAAAATTTTGTACGAAGATAATCATATAATTGTAGTAGAAAAGCTTGTGAATATTCCTTCTCAAGGCGACAAGACAGCTGATTTAGACATGCTAACTATAATAAAGGAATACTTAAGAGTTAAATATAATAAACCTGGAAATGTCTATTTAGGACTTATTCATAGGTTAGACAGACCTGTTGGGGGAGTTATGGTGTTTGCTAAGACTTCAAAGGCTGCTTCAAGGCTAAGTGAACAGGTAAGGGAAAAAATCTTTAAAAAGAAATATTTAGTAATTGTAGATGGAAAGCTTGAAAGAGAAAAAGGAATTTTTCAAGATTATTTGCTAAAAAATGAAAGAACAAATATGAGCAAGGTTGTAAAAGAGGGAACGAAAAATTCTAAACTTGCAGAGCTAGATTATGAAGTTTTAAAATATGATCAAGAAAAAGATATTTCTTTGGTAAAAGTAAATCTTCATACAGGAAGACATCACCAAATAAGAGTGCAATTTTCTTCTAGAAATCATGCCATTTATGGAGACCAGAAATATGGAGAGAGAGGCCAGAGGCAACAAATTTGCTTATGGGCGTACTCACTTACAATTTTACACCCGGTTAGCAAAGAAGAGATGACATTTATTGATTTACCTGCAAAGGAAAAAACATGGAAGATATTAGATGGAGTTGAAATTGATTAAAGCTTGATAAAATTAAATTTTGAATGTTAGAATTTAGTATACGAAATTTGGCTGATTAGAGGAAAAGCCGAAATTTAATATAATAAAACAAGTAAAGATAAAATAATGAATTTGATAAAAAGTCGAATAATGCATGAGAATGTATTATTCGACTTTTTTCTTTATGCCTAAATATAAAGGAAGTCGGGTATTTGATAAAAAGGCTATTTACCATATAGTAAAAATATTTTATGAAAATAGGAAAATATTACGTAAAAATGAAAAAAATTTCAAATTATAAAGTTCATGTTATTTAAAGTATGTTTCATATATGAAGTGAAAAAAATGTAGAAAAATGATGTAATATAAGGACAGTTAAAAGAGAGGTGAGCAAAATTGATAGAAAAAATTTGCAAATCCCTTACAAAGAAAATACAAGAACAGATGCCTGAAGTAGATAACGAAAGGGCTGAAGTAATAAAATATGGACTGGAAATTATAATAGGGGAAATTCCAAAGTTAATACTACTTGTAGTAGTAGCAATTATTTTAAAAATTGGCTGGCTGGTAGTATTTGCATACTTAACAATGCTTCCATATAAAGTAATGGCTGGAGGATTTCATCTTAAAACAAATATAGGATGTTTAATTGGAACTTTTACAGTTTATTATGGAAATGTACTGATAAGCAAATATATGGTTATAGAGCCGATATATTTAAAATACATAATTATAATTGCAACTTGGATATTTTCGATAATAATGATTAGCCTATATGCACCAGCGGACACAATAAATTTACCAATACTGAGAAAAAAAGAAAGAAAAACTAAGAAAATACTATCTTATATATTTGCAACAATAATGTTAATTGGCTCATTAGTAATAAAGAATAACACACTTGCAAATATACTACTGATAAATGTAATAGTTGAATCGGTTTGCATATCTAGACTTGCTTATAAGATTACAAAGAATGAATATGGATATGAAAACTACTTAAAAAATAGTTAATAATGTACTTTAAAGGTACTTTATTATAAAAAAATTAATTTACTAGGGGAGGTAAAATTATGTTAAAATTCGTAGCAAAAATCGCAGAAAAGTACGCAAAATCTACCAACACAGCATGCTTCTTTTGGGGAGTATTTCATCAACCAAAGATGCCTGCAAGCTTAGTAAAAAAAGATTAATCCACAATGATTAATTTCTACTCTTAAATTAAAATAACAAATAACCCGAAAAATAGAATGACTAGTTCATTCTATTTTTCATTGTGCAAGATAAAACTTTTATTCCAATTAAATAACTATTAAATTATAAATAAATGTGAAAAAATCCGCTAAATGTTTTAATAACATTTAATGGATTTTCTAAGAATAACAGCAATTATCAATTTATTTAATTTCTGTTATTTGTTTAATTAGTTAATACAAATTAATTTACTCATTATATATTTCTATTTGCTGCTTAAATAAATCTCCATCTTTGCTTGTAAATCTTGTTACATTTTTGTTTTTCTTCAATATTTTTTCTACTTCCCATAATCCTAATCCAGTATTATGAGGTTTTGTAGAATAACCTTTTTCATAAATTTTATCTACATTAATATCTTTATTCTTAAATGTATTTTCAACTATTAATAATTGTCTATTTCTACTATCATCATTTCTTATTTCAACATGAATATATTTATTATCACATTCACAAGCAGCTTCAATTGCATTATCCATTAATATTCCAAGAATTCTTGTGAATTCATAAATGCCCATATATAAATGATTGAAATCTATAAAGCTATCAAGAGAAATTTTTATTCCAGCTGAATCAGCTTTATAATATTTGTTTGCAAGAACTGCGTAAACTGCAGGGCTATTGATACTGTCTGGATTCAATGAACCTAAATTATTTACTTGATTACAATCTTGAAGCAATTGCTTATAATATTTCTTTAGACCTTCCATGTCATCTGTTTCAACATAACCACCAATACCTGATATGATATTTGCAAAGTCATGTTTGAATGCTCTAAGATTATCGTGCAAAATTTGTAAAGTTTTATTATACTGTTTTTCTTGTTCTAAATCTTCTCTTGCCTTTTCCAAATTCATAGCTTTTATTATACTATAGATACTAATAGTAAAGTATGCAATTAAAGGAAGAATATTTATAACTGCGATAAAAGAAGGTAATCTGTCATTGTAAAATACAATTAGATATCCTTGCATAAACATTACAATCATTGCAACGATTATATTTGATATTATAAGAATTTTATTTTGTTTTCCAATTGACTCAAATATCTTTATATTTAATTTAAAATGCTTTGATAGTTGAGTAACAAAGAATAAAGTAAGATATATTACCCCATTTATAAGCAATCTAAAAATAGGAATTGATGCACAGGTTTCATAACTCTTATTAAATATAACAAGGAATATTCTAGAAATAATTATCTCAAGAACAGTTATACACAATACTGGTAAGAACTCTGCAAGTATTGCTTTCATTATACTAATATTAAATACAAATTTTATTGCTATTGGTGCAACAATTAAAGTTATCAAGTTGCTATAAGGCTTTGGAACAAAGAAGTTACAAAACAAACCTAACGGTATAGTAATTGCTAAATATATTATTTTCTGCTTCTTTGTTGAATCGATGCTCAAAAGGCTTATGAAAAGTTCCATTGTTAGATATAATTCTAGCATCGTTAAAGGAATAGAAATTATATCTATTAATTGTGCATTTGGTGTTGTTAATGCAATCCATATATTATTTAAAAATTCCATAATTATTTAGTACCTCCAAAAATTGATTTTTATATTTCAAACCGATAAAACAGACTGAGTCTGGCGATGAATTAAAGTGAATTGTGCTACTTTTCAAGTCTACTTTGCTAATGTTCTCAATATTTACAATAAAAGATTTATGACATCTTACAAATGTTTTTGGTAAGTTATTGAGTATTTTATTAAATGAACCATAAACTTCAACTGTACCAGAATTCAAGTTATAAATTGTTTTTGCTCCTGATTTTTCTATATAATTTATTGCTCGTTGATTTATTATTTGCTTGCTTTTGGATAGATTCAAGAAAGTGGTTAAATTATTTCGAATGTCATCCACTAGTCGTTGAATTGTTTTTTCAATTTTTCTTCTGTTAAATGGCTTATATATAAAATCGAAAGTTTTACATTCATAAGCTGAAACAACGTATTCAATGTGTGCTGTAATGAAAATTATATATATTGATTTGTTATGTGCTCTAATTCGTTTTGCAATTTCAATTCCGTTAAATTTTGAATTCAAATCAATGTCTAAAAATAAAACATCAACATTGTTATTGTCAATGTACTTCATGAGTTCTTCGGGATTTGTAGAAGAAAAAGCAATTTTTGCTTTGTAATCGTGTTTTAAGAATATTTTTTCTAACATTTCTTTTAATGTTGCTAATATAGAAGCGTTATCGTCGCACAATGCAAAATTTATCATTTATTTTCCCCCTTTTAAATTCTAGTTTCTGTAAGTTTTGACAAAATACCCATTTTTTTCCAATGACATTCTAAATATATTCCAAATATGCGATATTGTCAATAGTAAAATGAAAAAAATTATTTAAAAATGTCGAAATCTGCAAAATAAATATATCACTTTAAAAGTAAGTAATAATATTAAATAATAATCATAAAATTTATAAAAATATTTATTGGAAATGGAGATGTATACAATGAGAGTTTTTAGATTAAAAGATATAATAACCTTATGCTGTTTTGCTATTGTAATGGGGCTTACTATTTTTGTTGCACAAAGTGTTAATAAAGCGGAAAATAGAACAGTAAGTACAAGTGGAGAGCTTTCTAGTATTGAGTTACTTCCTAATTCTAAAATTGGTTGGGGAATTAAACGTAGTGATAACCATAATCAACCCGATGTTGGCTCTAAGAACAAGGCTATAATGGATAAATATCAGGGAATTTATATGGGCAATAAAGATAAGAAAACGGTGTACTTAACATTTGATTTGGGATACGAAGCGGGATATACGTCTAAGATTTTAGAGGTTCTAAAAAATAATGATGTTAAGGCAACTTTTTTTATAACTGCACACTATGTTAATACACAAGCAGATTTGGTAAAGCAGATGATTGATGAAGGACATATAATAGGAAACCATACTGTTAATCACAAGAGTATGCCATCGTGCTCTTTAGAGACGATAAATAAGGAGGTAATGGACCTGCATTCTGCTATAAGCGGAAAGTTTGGGTACGAGATGAAGTTTATTAGACCACCAAAGGGAGAATATAGTGAGAGAACTGTGGCATACACAAATACGCTTGGATATAAAACTGTAATGTGGTCATTTGCTTATGATGACTGGGACGAAAAAAAGCAAGGTAGAGAAGAGTATGGCAAGAAAAAGATTTTAGATAATGTTCATAACGGAGAGATTATGCTATTACACGCTACTTCAAGGGATAATGCAAATATTCTAGATGATGTAATAAAACAAATTAAGCAAATGGGTTATGAATTTAAGAATATTGACGAGTTTGAATAAAGAAAATAATAGAAAGGAAGGTTAATTAGCTAAAAAACAATGCTTTGCATTTTGAAAATTACTTTACAAATATAGACTACGGAATACTAAGATTGTAAATTTAATAATTTTTGAATTTTTATAAAAGGCTAATTATAAATAGAGATGAGAAAGAGTGTTTCTAAAAGAAAAAAGGAGAGAGTTCTTGATAGAATTCTAGAAGTTCCAAAGGAGATTTCTACGAATGAGCCCAAGGTAACTATTGCAGGCTTCAATCAAATGCTTATAGAAAATTATAAGGCTATATTGGAATACCAAGACATATATATAAGAATAAAAACATATACAGGAATTATAAATATAAATGGAATGAATCTTCATTTGGGAGAGATGACTTCTGATGACATAATGATAACAGGCGATATAGAGACGGTTGACTTTGAAAAAATTGAGTGAGTAGGATGAAGGTGAAAGAATGTTTTTTAAAATTCTTCTAAAATATCTAATTGGATACATAAATGTAAAAATAGAGGGCTATTCTATTGAAAGATTTATGAATAAATGCGTAAACAATAAGATTTTATTCTGGAATATAAAAAGAGAAAAGTCAACGATTGCATACATGAATGTTGGAATGAAAGACTTTGAAACATTATGCAATTTTGCACAAGATACTCAGTGCCAAATACAAGTTCAGCACAAAAGAGGGCTTCCCTTTGTACTACAAAAATATAAAAAAAGAAAAATTTTCTTCATTACAATTCTTCTTATAATTTTGTGTCTTGTTGTTTTATCAAGATTTGTATGGAATATTCAAATAGAAGGATTGAACAAGATAAAAGAAGCGGAAATTAGTGAATTATTAAATTCAAAAGGATTAAAAACAGGAACTTTAAAAGATAAAATTGATAAACAAAAAATTATAAATGAAATTAGACTTGAGAGAAGAGATATAGCTTGGATTGGAATTTCAGTAGATGGAACAAATGCTGTTGTAAAAATTGTTGAGGCAGAGGCTAAACCTGAAATAATAAATGAAGAAGATTACTGCAATATTGTTGCAACAAAAGACGCTCAAATTGTAAAAATAAGTGCTCAAAATGGTGTGCCCCTAGTGAAGGAGGGAGATGTTGTAACAAAGGGTAGTATTCTAATTGCAGGCTGGATGGAAGGAAAATACACCGGAACCAGATATGTTCATGCTGAAGGCGAAGTAAAGGCAAAAGTGTGGTACACTAAAAAAGAAAGAGTTGAGCTAAATCAAGTTGTAGAGCAGGTTACAGGTAACACAGAAGAAAAATATAAAATAAAATTTAATAATTTTACAATAAATTTCTTCAAAACCCTTTCAAAATTTGAAAAATATGATACAATAGAAACGTGCAATGAACTTAAAATATTTTCTAATTTTTATTTGCCAATCGAGTTAATAAAAATTAAAAATTCAGAGGTAATAGAAAACCAAATTACTTACGGAACTGAAGAGGCTAAGCAGATTGCAATAGAAAAAGCGTCACAAGAAATTGAAAAAGAAGTAGAGGCTAACGATGAAGTGTTACAAAAGTACATAAACACTTACGCAGAGAATGGTTACGTTGAGGCAGAGGTTACTTATGAAGTTTTAGAAAATATAGGGACAAAAGAAAAAATAGTATTTTGAAAGGATGAGATATATGGAAGAAAAAAGTCTTAGAGTTTACGCGGATAAAAAATTTTTTACAAAGATAACAAATACTATAACAAAACTACTTACACCAACAAAAATAGGAATTAACGGATTAATAATTTCTATGAAGAGAAACAATGTTTTAAAAGGTTATGAAAGCACTTTAGAAGCACAGGAGGAAAATTCTCCTAAATTTGCCGAAATTGAGAAAAAGTATGAGGATGCATTTTCTCTATACTTAGAGGCTATTGATAAACACATAATGGATAGTGTATATACAAAGGTAAAAAATAATACTGCAACAGCATTTGAAAAAGAGGCATTGTCTAAATATTATATGGTTATACATTTAAAGGATATAGAATATTTAGAATATAAATATAGAAAACAAATATTTTTAATTCAACTTGATTATGACACTGTAAAGGAATTGAATAAAGAAAAATTATTGCAAAAGTTTGAGCCTTTTTATGGAACAAGAATGGAGGCTTTATATAAGAAGCTTTTAAAAAATTATTCTGTTAGACTTTCAGAAAATTTAACAAACCAAGAAAAGGACGCAATATACAATAAAATATTCCAAACAGTGGAAGAATATATAACTGACATATTGCCAATAAAAATGCAAGAAGAACCAGATAATAAAATTTATAAAGATATATTTGCAGATTATAAAAACTTCGAAAGATTTACAGTTGGTAAGTTAGATCAAAATGATATTATAGAAAAAAATATGATATTACTTGGAATAAGTAGAAAGTTATTTACACACAGTTTACCACTTGTTATTGCAGAGCAATGCTATGAAAAACTTTTAGTAGATGCTAGAACATTAATTATGGATACAAAGATTGCAAGAAAGCAAGAAAAAGCCTATGGACTACTTATTAATATAATAGACGATTACAATTTACGTCTATTATCTACAAAAATTTATTGGGACAGGCCTCAAGATAGAGAAGAATACAAGAAATTCTATGCTCAATATTCTAAGATAAATGAACTTAAAGAAAGAGACTACATGGAATATTCAAAACAGAAAGAAATTTTATTCTTGAAGAAAGAGCTAGAGGTTGCTTATAGCAATGTAAATAGATATTGTAGAATTGTGAAATTCTATAAAACAAAATTGGTTGCATTGGGAGCAATGAAACAATTAAAGAATAGTTGCAGTTCAAATGCAAATTATGTGAAAATAGGAAAAAATGAGGTTAAAGAAAAAGCAGTAATATAATTGCAGGCCTCAAATTATCACTAGAAATATCGCTCGAAAGAATTTTTCCTTCGAGCGAAATATATAAATACAGATAATGTAGAAAGGAAAATTAAATTGGAAAATTACGCACAAATTGAATTCTCAGATATTCCAGAAAATGAAGAGTACAAAGAATTAATACAAAAGGTAGTAAGAACATGCTTTGAAGAAGAACATCTTGAAAAAACAAATCTATACTTAAATATTATTTTAACAAATCCAGAAACTATTAGACAAACAAATAAAACATACAGAGAGATAGATAAAGAGACAGATGTGTTATCTTTTCCAATGTTCCAAAAAGAAGAGATAGATAATTTAATTGAAGAAAGCAAGAACGAAGAAATAGAAGTTGAAGATGTTCTTGGAGATATTATGATTTCTATTCCAAGAGTAATAGAACAAGCTAAAGAATATGGACATAGTGTTGAAAGAGAACTTGCATATATGGTTGTTCATGGTTTTTATCATGTAATGGGTTATGACCATATAAAGGAAGAAGACAAAGTTATAATGAGACCAAAAGAGGAAAATATTTTAAATAAATTAAACATTACAAGAGATTAAGATAAAATGAAAGAAGTGAAATAGAAGGATTTTTTATGAAGAAAGATGACCACAAATTAAAGAATGATAATTTTATAGAAGCTTGTAATAATGCTGTAAATGGTATAATTTATGCAGCTACAACACAAAGAAATATTAGAATACAATTAGTGCTTGCAGTTATTATAATGATGCTTTCACTTTTCTATGGGCTTAATACAACCGAGTTTTTATGCTTAGTGTTTGCTGTTTTTATGGTAATATTTGCAGAAATGATAAACACGGCGATAGAAACAGTAGTAGATTTATTTGTTGATGTATACCACCCAAAGGCTAAGATTGCAAAAGACGTTGCAGCAGGAGCAGTTGTGCTGGCTGCATGTAATGCATTAGTAGTCGGATATTTTATATTCTTTAACAAAGAAAATATTAAAGCTATAAGTGATAGTATATTTAATAATATGGTAAAATCTCCTACACACTTAGCTTTTGTCGCAATATTACTTGTTATAATAGCAGTAATAGCGGTCAAAGCAAGTTGCTCTAGAAAGAAACAAAGAGGAGAATTAATAAAAGAGGGATTTGTTCCAAGCGGACAAACGGCAATAGCTTTTGCAGCACTTACAGCAATATGGATAAATAGCAGAGACATTATAACATTTTCACTTGCTTTAGTTTTATCTGTTTTAATAGCAGGAAATAGATTATATAACAATGCCAGGACAAAAGCCGAGGTCGCATTTGGAGCTTGCATGGGAATCTTAATTGTTATTTTAGTATATGGTCTTACTATATTTAAATTGTAATAAATAGGAAAGGAATTTGCTATGAGTAAAGGGTTAAAAATATTTGTAATTATTTTAATTGTTCTTATGTTGGGAGCAGGAGGATTGTATGCTTACAAAATATATAAGGATAAATATGATGTTATAGAGGAAAATGTTGTAGCTGGAGAAAATGTAGAGGATAATTCCACGCTTGAAGTTCCAATAAAAACTGTTCAAACATTTAAAGGAACAGATAGACCAATAGCCGTTATGATAGATAATCATAAGGCAGCACTTCCCCAAGGAGGATTAAATGATGCTTACATGGTTTATGAAATAATTGTTGAGGGTGGAGAAAGCAGATTAATGGCTTTATTCAAAGGAAAAGATTTGGATAAGATTGGACCTGTAAGAAGTTCAAGACATTATTTCTTAGATTATGCACTAGAAAATGATGCAATATATGTTCATTTTGGCTGGAGTCCTCAAGCAGAATACGATATTTCAAACTTGAAGGTAAACAATATAAATGGTATTTCAGAGAGTAGTTCATCTTTCTGGAGAACCAAGGATAAGAGTGCACCACATAATGTTGCAACATCAACACAGAAAATACTTGAAATAGCAAAGAGAAAAGATTATGCTACAACTTCTACAAAGAAGAGTGTTTTAAACTATGTTGTAGATGATGTAAAACTCGAAAATGGCGAGAAGGCTGATGAAATAACAATACCTTATTCAGATTCCAATGTTGTAAAATATACATACGATTCAGATACAGGCAGATACCAAAGATATTCTAAGGGAATAGAAGAAACAGACTGGACAACAAAGGAAAAGGTTACAACTAAAAATATAATAATTACTTTTGCTAGAAATGCTACAATAAATGATGGGGAAAATAAGGGAAGACAAACCTTGTACAATACAGGAACTTTAGATGGATACTATATAACAAATGGAAGAGCAATAAAAATAACTTGCGAAAAATCATCAAGAAGTTCACAAACTGTGTATAAAGATCTAGAAGGAAACGAAATAAAGGTAAATGATGGCAACACATTTGTACAGATTTGCCCAATAGATGCAAAGGTAAGAATAGAAGGCAATGAGCCAGAAACAGACAATACAAATACAACAAGTGTTAATACTTTTGTTGATTAAAATATAATAAAAAAATAAAACAAAACAGAACCAACACACAAAGTATAAAATATAGATTAAAGATTATTAAAGATGGTTTAATACATTTTAAAACCCAAATTGTTAGAATAAAATTTAACAATTTGGGTTTTGTAAGTTGAAAGTATATTTAATTTTAATATTAGAACAATTTTTCAAGCTTGTATTCTTTATCTAAATTTTTATTTAAGTATAGACTACTTATTAATTTTAACTCTTTTTTTGAATCTTCAGAAACTGAAAAAGAGTATAATTTTTTTGCTGGGGCAGTCGCAATATATTTTAGAGCATTGAAAGTATCAATGCTTATTTTTATAGCAGATTTATCGGCTCTGCCACAAGCGTTACAAACGAATCCGTTATGATTCATACTGAAATACCCTATATCATTTTTTTCTCCGCAAATAGCACATTTTCCAAGAGTTGGGGCAAATCCTAATAGCACCATTAGTCGTAATTCAAAAACAGATAAAATAAAATCTTTGTCTTGGTCTGTTTCAGAAATTAAATATAATGTGTTTAATAATAATTGCAAAATTTTGTATGTATATTGGTTTTCATCTGTTACATCATAAACTAGTCGTGAAATAAAAGAAGCATAAGTAAGCTTTTCTAAATCTGTTCTAATATTATAAAATACTTCTATTGTCTCACAAGAATTTATATTATAAGAATTAGCTCCGCTAAAAATTACTAAATCGCTAAAACTTAAAAATTGAGTGCCAGCCAAGAGTGGACTCTTTGGCTTCCTTGCTCCTTTGGCAGCACACCCAATTTTTCCTAAATCGGGAGTCAAGACTGATACCATTTTATCAAAGTCTCCCATATTGCTTTCTAAAAGTACAATTCCTTTTGTTTTAATTATCCCCATAAATATTCCCCGTATTTGTATCATTAATTGGATTTTTTATACCGATATTATTTTGTTGTTCGGAATTTAAAGGTAGATTTTCTTGTAACTCTGAAAACTTCTTAAATTCCATAAAAGTATTTATATCTCCTGTATTTTTAAATGTATCCCAAGCTAATTTTTTTATCATAAAAATCATCTCCTAAATGTGTATCTCGTTATATTTATCTTTTGCCAAATTTAAAAAATTATACTAAAAATATCTTATTCGGCTTTGAATTTTTTTACTAGGGCAGAGTCGTTAATCCAGTCTTCTCTAACTTTTACCCATAATTTCAAATTTACTTTTACACCGAACATTTTCTCTAAATCTTCTCTAGCATAAGTGCCGATTCTTTTTAGCATTTGACCGCCTTTCCCAATTATGATTCCTTTATGGGAATTGCGTATGCAGTAAATTGTTGCATCTATATCATAAATATCTTCTTTTTCTTTTGTCTTCCTGAATTTCATCTTGTCTACTTCAACATAAATTCCGTGAGGAACTTCATCGTCTAAAAGTTTTAAGGCTTTTTCACGAATAGTTTCTTCTGCAAGTTGTCTTAATGTTTGGTCTGTGTATTCCTCAGTATCATAATATGCAGGACCTTCTTTTAGGTTCTTTTCTATTTCATTTAAAAGCTCGTCAAGATTTTTCTTTTTTACAACAGAAACTGGAACTACGGCTATGAAGTTATACTCCTTAGAATATAAATTTATAACTGAAGCTATTTGTTCTTTTTTTACTAAATCTATTTTGTTTATTACAAGAATACATTTCTTTTTTGATGCAATAATTTTGTCTAAGATAATTCTATCACCTTTACCAATTTCGTTTGAAGAGGCATCAACCACAAATAGAATAATATCAACATCTGTAGATGCACCAAATGCAGTTTCTAGCATCACGTTTCCAAGTTTTGATTTTGGTTTGTGAATACCAGGAGTATCAACAAAAATTATTTGTGAGTTTGGTCTATTAACAATTGCTTTTATTTGAGTTCTTGTTGTTTGTGATTTATTTGCAACTGCTGCAACTTTTTCTCCGACTATTGCATTCATTATGCTTGATTTTCCAACGTTTGTTCTTCCAAGCATTGAAACGAATCCCGATTTAAAAATTTCTTCTTTTTCCATAAAATATTTGACTCCAATTTTAATCTTTTTGCTACAGTACTAAATGAAAATAATCATCACATTATTTCATTCAAATTTAAAATTTTAAATCTAAATTTAAATTCATAATCAAAAGTTGAAATTAAAAAATTAAAACCTTTAATTCAAAATCTTAAATTAAATTCTGTAACATTAATTCACTGCAATTATATAATATTTTTTGCATTGTGTCAAAAAATATGCTATACTATTGACTAGATTTTTTTAGAAGGGAAGAAATTCGTATGTATTTGATAGTAGGACTTGGAAATCCAGAACCTGAATATAGCAAAACAAGACATAACATGGGATTTGACGTAATAAATAATTTGTCTAAAAGGTTTGATATTGATGTTAGAAAAGAAAAATTCAATGCACTTATTGGAAATGGAACAATAGAAAATGAAAAGGTAATTCTTGTAAAGCCTCAAACATATATGAATTCAAGCGGAGAAGCAGTTAGACCATTAGCTGATTTTTATAAAATTGACCCAGAGAATATAATTGTTATTTATGACGATATTGATATAGAAACAGGAATAATGAAAATTAGAAAAAAGGGTGGACCTGGCACACACAATGGAATGAAGTCTGTTGTTAGTGAACTTGGAACTACACTATTTCCAAGGGTTAGAGTTGGAACAGGAAAGCAAGAAAAAATTGTGAATTTAATTGACTATGTAATAAAAAAAGTTGATGACGAAGAATATGAAGAGCTAGAAGAAGGAATAAATAAAGCAACAGAAGCAGTAGTGGAAATATTAAAATTCGGAATTGACAAGGCCATGAACAATTTAAATTAGAAAAAAATTTGGAGAAATAAATGAAAGAAATTATTATTAGCAAAAACGAAAATAGTGCATATATGGTGCTTCTATTAGAAGATGGAAAAATAGTAGAAAAATACGATGAATCAGAAAGCAACAAAATATTAGAAGGAAACATATATTGTGGAATTGTAAAAAACGTATTGCCTGGCATGCAATCGGCATTTGTTGATATTGGAGAAGATAAAAATGCGTTTCTTCACATTAAAGATGTAATACCAAAAGTAAGCAATGAAACAGGAAACAAAAAAGAGGACTTTTCAAAATATAAAATAAATGATTATATAAAACAGGGAATGCCTATTCTTGTTCAAATAAAAAAAGACGAAGAAGCTCAAAAAGGAGCTAGAATTTCTACTCACATAAGTCTAACGGGAAGATTTTGCGTGCTTATGGTTGATGTGAATTTTATTACTATTTCTCAGAAAATAGAGAACTCTGAGGAAAGAAAAAGACTTAGAAAGATTGCATCTGAAATTCTAAATAAGCAAGAAAAAAAATTTGGAGTTATCATAAGAACAGCTTCAGAAGGAAAGAAAAAAGAAGAAATAGAGGAAGACCTTGAAAAGCTAATTACGCTTTGGAACCAGATAAAAGAAAGCTATGATACAGCAAAAAAACAAAAAGTTCCAAAATTAATATGCCAGAATTATGATGTGGTATCAAAGTTTTTAACAGGAGTTCTGGATACAGGAATTGACAAGATAACTATTAATTCAAAGACATCATATCAAGAGATTGAAAAATATTTAAAATCAATAGGAAAAGACGAAATTCAGCTAGAATACAAGGAAAATTTGAATAATATCTATGATATAGATAATCAGATTGAAAAGATGGAAAGAAGAAAAGTATGGCTTGACTGTGGAGGATTTATTACAATAGATAAAACCGAAGCACTTACTGCGATTGATGTTAATTCAGGCAAATTTACTGGTAAGAAAAATTCTAGTAAAGAAAATACGGTAGTAAAAGTTAATGAAGAGGCAACTATTGAAATCGCAAAACAATTAAGGCTAAGAAACATAAGTGGAATAATAGTGATTGACTATATTGATATGGAAAATGATCAGGATAGAAATGAAATAATTAAATTATTGGAAAAAGAAATAAAGAAGGATAGAAGCAAGACTCAGATTATTGGATTTACAAAATTGGATTTATTGGAAATGACAAGAAAGAAAATGTAATAAAATGAGCTTAAAAGCTAGACATTTACATAAAAAGAGAGTAAAATAATAACGTAAAATTAAAATAAAAGGAATGATAATATGGCAAACGAATATAGAACTAATAATTGTGGCGAGCTTAACATTTCAAATGTTGGAAGCGAAGTAAAGCTTGCAGGCTGGATACAAAGAATAAGAAATTTAGGTGGTATGACATTTGTTGATTTAAGAGATCAATATGGAATTACACAAATAGTTGTAGCTGATGAAGAATTAAAAAAACAATTGGAAAGTTTATACACAGAATGCGTTATATCTGTGGAAGGAACTGTTGTTGAGCGTTCAAATAAAAACAAGAAAATTCCAACAGGAGACATAGAAATAGATGCTAAGAAAATTACTGTTTTAGGAACTTGTGAACCAACACTTCCATTTGAAATAAATTCTGAGAAAATAGATATAAGTCAGGTAAGAGAAGATTTAAGACTTGAATATAGATTCTTAGACTTACGTAATGAAAAGATACACAACAATATCTTATTACGTTCTCAAGTAATGAAAACAATAAGAGAAAAAATGGACGAAATGGGATTTGCAGAAGTTCAAACACCAATACTTGCAAATTCATCTCCAGAGGGAGCAAGAGATTTCTTAGTACCAAGTAGACTTCACCCAGGCGAATTCTATGCATTACCACAGGCACCACAACAATTTAAACAATTACTTATGATTTCTGGATTTGATAAATATTATCAAATTGCTCCATGCTTCAGAGATGAAGACCCAAGAGCAGATAGAGCTCCAGGAGAATTTTATCAAGTAGACTTTGAGATGAGTTTTGCAACTCAAGAAGATGTTCTACATACAATGGAAGAATTAATTACAACTGTATTTAAGAAACATACAAATTGGAAGGTAGACGAGGCTCCATTTATCCGTATTCCATACAGAGAGGCTATGGAAAAATACGGAATAGACAAGCCAGACTTAAGAAACCCATTAATAATACAAGATGCAACTGAATTATTTAAAGACAGTGAATTTAATGCTTTCAAAGATAAAACAATAAAAGCAATAGTTGTTCCAAACGGTGCTGCTCAAGGAAGAAAATTCTTCGATAGCATGACAGAATTTGCAGTTGAAGAACAAGGTGCAAAGGGATTAGCTTGGACAAAGGTTGATGAGAACAATACACCACAAGGTGGAATTGCAAAATTCATCACAGAAGATATTCTAAAAGGATTAGAAGAAAAGCTTGGAGCAAAGGCTGGAGACAGCATATTCTTCGTAGCAGACAAATTACAGACAGCACAAAAAATAGCTGGTCAAGTAAGAATTGAACTTGGAAAGAGATTAGACTTAATAGAGAAAAATACATACAAGTTCTGCTTCATAGTAGATTTTCCAATGTACGAATACAACGAAGATGAAGGAAAAATAGACTTTAACCATAATCCATTCTCAATGCCACAAGGTGGAATGGAAGCTCTAGAAAATAAAGATCCATTAGACATACTTGCATACCAATTTGACTTGGTTGGCAACGGATATGAAATGGCATCTGGAGCAGTTAGAAACCATGATCCAAAATTAATGGTAAAAGCATTTGAAATAGCAGGATACTCAGAGAAAAATGTTGAGGAAAAATTTGGTGCCTTATATAAAGCTTTCAAATATGGAACTCCTCCACATGCAGGCGCAGCTCCTGGATTAGACAGAATGATAATGTTAATTGCAGATACTCAAAATATAAGAGAAGTAATTGCATTCCCTAAGAACAAGAAAGCAAGAGATGCAATGATGAATGCTCCAAGTAGAGTGGAAGAGCAACAATTGAAAGATGTTCATATTAAGATAGATGAATAGGATTGAAAAAAATTATAATTTTGACTGCGTTAAAATTTAATTCTTTTCTAATCAAAGCTACGATAATAGTGAAAAGTTAGAAAATCAAAATAGCAAAAGCCAGGCTATTTTGATTTTTTATTTTATAACATATAGACTTATAACAAAAAAAGAGATATAATGCAAAGGAAAAAACAACAAGGAGAAAAAATAATGTTTAAATTTTATATTGCATTCTATACAGCAAAATTTATAATGTTTGGAATTAAATTACTAAAAAGATTAAAAATAGTAAAATGCAAAGCATCTTTCTTTCCAGGAAAGGTTGCATTAAAAATAGATAAAGACTTTTTAACAAAAGTTTCAAAGCCAAAGGAAATTATTGCAGTTACTGGGACAAATGGAAAAACTACAGTATGTAATTTATTAATTGGAGCCTTAGAATCAAGTGGAAAAAAGGTACTTGATAACAGACTTGGTGCAAACATAAACTCTGGCGTTGCATCTGCATTCATTGCGGGTTCAACTCTTACAAACAAAACAAAATATGATGTTGCAGTTCTCGAGGTTGACGAGAGAAGTTCTATAAAGGTATATTCATACATCACACCAACATATCTTGTTTGTACAAATTTATTTAGAGATTCTATAAAGAGAAATGCTCACCCAGAATTTATATTTAATATTATAAATGGAGCACTTCCAAAAGAAACAAAGTTAATTCTAAATGCAGATGATTTAATTAGTAGCAGACTAGGAAACGGTAATAAGGCAGTTTATTTTGCAATAGATAAGCTACCAACAGACAAAACAGAATCTGTAAATATTATAAATGATATGAGAGTATGCCCGAAATGTCATACAAAATTAAAATATAACTATGTAAGATATCATCATATCGGAAATGCATATTGTCCAAATTGTGATTTTAAATCACCAGAAGCAGATTTTAGAGTAAGTAATATAGACTTTGAAAACAGAAAACTAACAATAGAACATAATGGAGAAGCAAACAGCTATAATTTGATTTCTGATAGTATATTCAATATTTACAATGAGCTTGCAGTTATATCTGCACTTACAGAAATAGGACTTACAGAAGAACAAATAAAGAATGCTTTTGAAAAAGAAAAAATAGTAGAGAGTAGATACCAAGAAAAAACAGTTGACGGAATAAAAATCGTAAGCCATTTGGCAAAGGGACAAAATCCTGTTGCATGTTCTTGTGTATGCGATTATGTTAAAAATGAAAAAGGCAAGAAAGAAGTTGTACTGGTTTTATTCGACAGATATGATGCAAAAGAAACATCTGAGAGCATGGTATGGCTTTATGACTGCGATTTTGAATTCTTGAATGACGAAAGCATTGATAGAGTTGTAATTGGAGGACCTAGATCAGAAGATTTCTATTTAAGATTATTAATTGCTGGGGTTCCAAGAGAAAAATTAGTATTCACGAAGAATACAGAAAAAATTGCCGATTGTGTATCATTAAATAAGGGAACAGATATATACATTTTATATGATATTTATAATGGAGAACTTGCAGACGATATAAGAGAACATATAGAAAAAAGAATTGCAGGAGGTGAGGCTAATGCTTAGAGTAGAAGTTTTATATCCAGAAGTATGTAACTTATTTGGAAACACATATAACATAAAATATTTAGAGCAATCAGTAGAAGACATAGAAATAATAAATACATCATTAAACGATGAGCCAACCTTTGTAAAAGAAGACATAGACTTAGTTTACATGGCGCCAATGACTGAAAAAACTCAAGAGATTGTAATAGAAAAGCTAAAACCTTACACCGAAACAATAAAAAAACAAATACAAGAAAATAAAGCTTTTTTTATGATTGGAAATGCTTTAGAAGTGTTTGGAAAATACATAGAAAATGAAGATGGTAGCAAGATTGAAGGACTTGGTATTACAGAACTTTATGCAAAAAGAGACATGATGAATAGATACAATTCTTTATTCTTAGGAGAACTAGAGGGAAAAGAAACAATAAAAATAGTAGGATTTATGTCACAATTTGCAAAGTCTTATGGAGATAATTCTAAAAATTATTTATTTAAAGCATTAAGAGGACCTGGATTAAATGATGAATCTAAATTCGAGGGAGTTAGAATAAATAATTTCATGGGAACTTATGTGCTAGGACCAATTTTAGTTTTTAATCCAGACTTTACAAAGTATTTACTAAGATTATTAGGAGTAAAAGAACCAAAACTTGCATTCGAGAAAGAGGCAGTTGAAGCATACAACATAAGACTAAAGGAATTTGAAAATCCCAATATAGCTTTTGACTAAAATATAATAAAAGATGAGATTATTAGACTAGAACAAGATATTTAATTATTTGAATATGTGCTAATAAATAATTAGAAACAATAAGGATGGAAAAACAGGTAGAAAATAATGGCGAAATTTTACCTGTTTTTTTTGTGTTTAAGAACTTTGACGTTATTGTGTTATTATTGCGTAGAACCCTTGAAAAAATGCTTGTAATGTGATATAAATATAACATAATGCATGAGAAAATCACCTTTGTGAAGGCGGAAGGGAAAAATAAATAATAATGAAAAATATAAAGGACTACGACCTAGAAGATTTGAAGCAAGAATTAGAATCTATTGGTGAAAAAAAGTTTAGAGCAGAGCAAATCTTTAAATGGTTATATGTAGATAAGGTAAAAAGTTTTGATGAGATGACAAATCTTTCATTAGAACTAAGAGAAAAATTAAAGCAAAACTATACAATGTGTAATTACAAAATTCTAAGGAAACTAGAATCAAAAGATGGAACGAAAAAATATCTTTTTGATGTACTAGATGGAAATGCAATAGAATCTGTATTAATGGAATATCATTTTGGAAAGACTATATGTGTATCTTCACAAGTTGGTTGTAAAATGGGTTGCAAATTTTGTGCATCAACAGGAATACCATTTGGAAGAAATCTAACAGCAGGAGAGATAGTAGAGCAAATTCTTGCAGTAGAGCAAGATACAGAAGATAAAATTTCAAATGTGGTATTTATGGGAATAGGAGAGCCATTAGATAATTACGACAATGTAATAAAAGCAATAAGAATAATGAATAATCCTAAAGGACTAGAGATTGGAGCAAGACACATAAGCGTGTCTACAAGTGGATTAGTTCCAAGAATATATGACTTGGCAAATGAAAAAATTCAATGTACTCTATCTGTATCACTACATGCAAGCAATGATGAAAAACGTTCAAGCATGATGCCTGTAAATAATAGATATAACATAAACGAGCTAATGAAAGCTTGCAAAGACTACATTGCAATAACAAATAAGAGAATATCTTTCGAGTATGCATTAGCCAAAGATAATAATGACAATTTGGATGATGCAAAAGAATTGGTGAAATTATTACAAGGAATGTTATGCCATGTAAATTTAATACCAATCAATAAAATTGAAAATGGAAAATTTTCAAAAAGCTCGAATGAAAATATTATAAAATTTAGAGATTATCTAAATGACCATGGAATTGTAGCAACAATAAGAAGAGAACTAGGCTCAGACATAGATGCTGCATGCGGACAGCTAAGAAGACAGAACCTGAAAGAGCGGAAATAAAGAAGAATAAAATAATATATATCAAAAAAAGATTGGAGGGAAGTATGCGAATATTTGCAAAAACAGATATAGGAAGAGAACGTAAATTAGACGAGGACTATTTTTACGCATCAAAACCAGAAGACAAAATAAAACTATTCATATTAGCAGATGGAATGGGTGGATATAACGGTGGAGAAGTCGCAAGTAAAATGGCTACAGAAGCGACAAGAGACTATATTCAAAAGAACTTTGCAAAAAGTAAAGAAAGCAAAGAACAAATTGAACAACTTATGAAAGATGCAATGATTTATGCTAATGATGTTGTCTATAAAAAAGCACAAAGTAAGCAAGATTTAAGAGGAATGGGTACTACTTTAGATGTTTGTTTAATATATAATAGTAGGTTATATATTGGACATATTGGAGACAGTAGAGTTTATAGAATAAGAAAAGAGTTTATGCGAAAAATAACTAGAGACGACAGTTATGTTCAAACTCTAATTGAAGATGGAAAAATAACGAAAGAAGAAGCCTTCAGACATCCTAAGAAAAATATGCTTACAAAAGCTCTTGGATGCACTCCTGAAGTAGAACCAGAAATATATACAAAAACATGTATAAAAAATGATATTATTTTGATGACATCTGATGGCTTAACAAACATGGTAAAAGAAGATGAAATCTTTAAAATAATAAAAGAAGATATCGAAAACTCAGATGTAAATCTTATAAAAAAAGCAAATGAGAATGGTGGACTTGATAATATTACTGTTGTTGTAATATATAACAGTGCACAACAATAATAGTATTAATACTATAAATGAGGAGAAAGTTATATGAATATAATAGGAAAAACGATAGCCAATAGATATGAAATTATAAGCCAAACTGGTGTTGGAGGAATGGCAACAGTTTACACGGCTAGAGATAATGTATTAAATAGAAAAGTTGCAATAAAAGTACTAAAAGATGAATTTACAACTGATGAAGAATTTGTAAAAAGATTCAATTCAGAAGCACAGGCTGCTGCAAGTCTATCTCATCCAAACATAGTATCAATATATGATGTTGGAAATGAAGATGGAATCTACTATATAGTTATGGAATTAGTCAGAGGAAAAACTTTAAAACAAATAATCACAGAAGAAGGAGCACTTCCTTGGAAATGGTCTGTAAATATAGCTATGCAAATTGCATCAGCGTTGGAGACCGCTCACAAAAACAACATAGTTCATAGAGATATAAAACCACATAATATAATAATCACAGAAGATGGAGTAGCAAAAGTAACTGACTTTGGAATTGCAAAAGCTGTATCTAATTCAACAATAACGGCATTTGGAACAACAATAGGATCAGTTCACTATTTCTCGCCAGAACAGGCAAAGGGTGGATACACAGATGCAAAATCAGACATATACTCTCTTGGAGTTGTAATGTATGAAATGCTTACTGGTAGAGTACCATTCGACAGTGATACATCTGTATCAGTTGCACTAAAACACATGCAAGAACCACCTGTACCACCAATGGAAATAAACGACAATATTCCTCAAGCTGTTAATGACATAATATTAAAAGCAATGGAAAAAGAGCCAATGGCAAGATACCAAACTGCAACAGCAATGATGAGAGATTTATCAAGAGCATTAAAAGACCCAGAAGGAGAATTCGTAGAAGAAGAAAACTTTGATGACGGATTAACTAGAAGAATGGGAGCAATAACAGATGATATGTTAAAACAATCTGCTACTGCAAACAAAAAGAAAAAACAGAAAAAAGGTATTGTAAAATTCTTTGAAGAACACCCAAAGGCAAAAGGACCAATAATAGTATTAATATGTTTAATATTATTCGTAGCAAGCATAGCAGTTACATCTGCGATATTAAGTGCTAATGAAGCAAAAGACGTACAAATTCCTAACTTAATAGGAAAAACAGAGGAAGAGGCAAAAGCTGAACTTAAGGAATTAAAGCTAAACTATGAAAAAGTAAGTGAAGACTATAATGCAGACCAAGAAGCTGGAAAAATATATGAGCAAAGTCCTGCATACACACCAAACTACAAAGTAAAAGAGAAAAGCACAACAATCAAAGTAAAAGTTAGCAAAGGAACAGAAAAAGTTACAGTTCCAAAAGTAGCGGGAATGACTTATGATGAGGCTGTAAAAGAACTAGAAAACAACAAATTAAAGGCTGAAAAAATAGAAGAAACAAGCAAAGAAATAAAAGAAGGAATTGTAATAAGCCAAGAAACAAATCCAAATACTGAAGCAAATGCTGGAGAGACAGTAAAAATACATGTAAGTATTGGAACAGGAATAGCTCAAGTTGTAATGCCAAGTGTACTTGGAAAAACAGAGAGTGACGCAAGACAAACACTAGAAGGAAAAAATCTAAAAGTAAATGTGGAATACTCTGAAGACACAACCAAGGACAATGGAATAGTACTAAGCCAAAACATAAAATCAGGGGAAAACATTGACGAAGGAACAGAAATAACAATAACAGTAAACAAACTTGCTGAAACTAAAGAAGCAAAAATAACGATAAACGTAAAATCAATAACTGGAGGATATGAACCAGAAACAGAACAAGGAAACACAACAACATCAGGAACAACAGTTAAAGAAAAGAAATTAACAGTAAAAGTCGGAGAAGATAAAGTGTACGACAAAAAAGTTGACTTAAACTCGACTGCAATCCAAACAAATATAAGTGGAAAAGGAACTGTAACTGTAAAAGTTTATATTGATGATATATTAAAAGCTCAAAAAGATATAAACTTAAATACAACAAGTTCATATACATTTGAATAAAATAAAACAGAGTTATGTTTTTGAACATAGCTCTATAATTTTGCTTAAAATTAAAAATTTACTCTCAACAATTCGGCTTTTTCAATAATATTTTCACTTACCATGAATACATTTATATAGGATATTCAACATAGAAAGGATTTTCTGTAAATGAAAAATAAACCTATAAAAAAGTCTAGAATAAAGCAATTAAAAGAGAAAAAGCTCAAGGACAACAAGGATAAAAAAATAAATAAAAAATTAATTCATAAGCAAAACAAGAAACAGGGAAAAGCTGCAAAAAAACTTGCAAGAGAAGTGAAAACTAAGAAATATCAAATAAATAAACAAGGAGAGATTGCAAGGAAAAAGAGAATAAGACTTGCATTGTTATTTGTTGTGCTTATTTTTGGCTCGCTCTGTGTAAGAGTAGGATATATTCAGTTTGTAAAAGGTGATTGGCTTAAGCAAATGGCATATACACAACAGACTTTGGATAGAAAGATTAATCCTAAAAGAGGAACAATTTACGATTCGACAGGCAAGGTTGTACTTGCAACGAGTAGTAGTGTGGAAACTGTTACGGTTAATCCTTTGAATATAAGTGAAGAGAATAAAGAAAAGGTAGCAAAAAAATTATCTGAACTCTTTGAGCTTGATTATGATAAAGTTTTAAAGAAAGTTAAGAGAAGAACTGGAATAGAAACTATTGCAAAAAAGGTTGAAAAAGAGAAGACTGATCAACTTAGAATATGGCTTGAAGAACAGAAAATTAGTTCAGGAGTTAACATTGACGAAGACACAAAAAGGTTTTATCCTTACAACAATTTAGCTTCGCAGATAATTGGCTTTTGTGGCAGTGATAATCAAGGGTTAGCTGGAATTGAGGCAAGGTATGATTCTGAGCTTAAGGGAGAAAGTGGAAAAATTTTAAAGATGACTGATGCAAAAGGAATTGATATAAGCGATACTTCGGAGAGCTATGAACCAGCCAAGAATGGAAATGATTTGGTACTAACGATTGATGCAACTGTACAGGGAATTGCAGAAAAATATTTAAAGGAAGCTTGTATAGACAATGTGTGTACTGATGGTGGAAATATTCTGCTAATGAACCCTAAAACTGGAGATATTCTAGCAATAGCAAGTTATCCAGATTATAATTTAAATGATCCATATACGATTAATAATGATGAACAAAAGGCAAATTGGGAGACGATGACTGCAACGGAAAGGTCTAATGCATTACAAGGAATGTGGAGAAACAAAGCAATATCAGATACTTATGAACCGGGGTCTACTTTTAAACTTGTAACTGCTTCAACTGCTCTGCAGGAAGGGATTGTAACAGAAACTGATAAGGAAGGAGAGTTTTGTTGTGTTGGATATATAGATGTGGCTGGTGTAAAAATGAAGTGTTGGAGATATTATAGACCACATGGCCCAGAATCCTTAAGAAAAGCTTTAATGAATTCATGCAACCCTGTGTTTATCGGTCTAGGAGGAAAAATAGGAGTAAAAAAATACTATGAATATTTGTCAAAGTATGGATTTTTAGGCAAAACGGGAATTGACTTACCAGGAGAAGCAGGAAGCATATTTTTGAAAGAATCAAAGGTGGGACCAGTAGAACTTGGAACAATAGCCTTTGGACAAAGATTTGAGGTAACACCAATTCAAATGATAACAATGGTTTCAACAATTGCGAATGGAGGCATTTATACACAGCCGAGAGTCGTAAAAGAAATAATAAACAGTCAGACAGGAGAACACACTAAAATTGCAACAGTACAAAAGGATAGAGTTATATCAGAGGACACATCAAAAAAAATGTTAAGCATGATGGAGAGTGTTGTGGCTGAAGGAACAGGAAAGAATGCACAAGTTAAAGGATATAGAATAGGAGGAAAAACTGGAACATCTGAAGATGGAGTAAATACAGGAAAATATGTAACATCATTTATTGGAACTGCACCAATAAATGACCCAGAAGTATGTATATTAATAACCTTGTACAATCCAACTGGCGAAGGAGGTCACCAAGGAGGTGGTGTTGCAGCTCCAATTGCTTCACAGGTATTGGGAGAGGTGCTTCCATATTTAGAAGTACAAAAGGAAAGTGAAGAGGAAGAAAAAATAGAAGTTGGAGTTCCAAACATTGTTGGAATGACAAAAAAAGAAGCTAAAAAAACATTAGAAGATGTAGGACTTAACATAGATATAAAGGAAAATGATAATAGCAAAGATAAGGTAGAAAGCCAGATTCCAAAGGCAGGAATAAAAACAAGGCAGGGCACTTCTGTAATTGCATACCTAGAAGAATAATAAATTTACCATTACCGAAAATGATAAATGCAAACCTACAAAGTTGCAAATTTATTTTGAAAAAATTGCTATTCCTCTATACAAAAACAAATTTTAATTATATAATACTAGTGGTAAATTAGCAACGATAGCAACTGCTATATGCTACAATTATTAATGGCCTAAAAAAGGCTACCTTTAGAAGGGAAGAATAAATATGAATTTAAAAAAGATTTTAGCAGGATTAGACGAAATTAAAGCAAAGGGAGAAATTGATAGAGAGGTTACAACGATAGAAAATGACTCTAGAAAAGTTGTTGAAGGTTCTATGTTTTTTGCAATAAAAGGATTTTCAACAGATGGAACTCAGTACATACAAAGTGCAATCGAGAAGGGAGCAAAGGTTATTTTAGTAGATGAACAAACTGATTTCAGAAGCTTAAATATACCACAAGATGTAACTCTTATTGTAGTAAAAGATGCAAGATATGCGATGGCAATATGTGCTTGTAATTTTTACGATAATCCATCAAGAAAGTTTAAATTAATTGGAGTTACAGGAACAAAAGGAAAAACAACAACAACATTTATGATGAGAGAAATATTCCAAAAGCAAGGCATAAAAGCTGGTCTTATTGGAACAATCGCTGTTTACAGTGGAGATAAAAAGTTAAAAGATAGTGACAGAACAACACCTGAAAGCATAGAATTACAACAATTATTTGCTCAAATGTATGAAGATGGATGCAAAGTAGTAATAATGGAGGTTTCTTCTCAAAGCTTGAAACTAAACAGAGTAGCAGGCTGTGATTTTGACGTTGCAGTATTTACAAACTTCTCAGAGGACCACATCAGCGCGAAAGAACATCCAAACATGGAAGATTACTTTAATTCAAAATTAAAGTTATTCCAAATGTGTAAATGTGGCTTTGTAAATATAGATGATTTACATGTATGCAAAGTTCCAAAGCTATTCCCAGATAGTGATATAAAGACTTACGGAATTGATAATAGTTGCAATTTACTTGCAAAAGATATAACAATTACAAACTCTTATGTTGATTTTAAAGTAAAACTTGGAGATAGAAATGAGAGAGTAAAGGTTGGAATTCCAGGAAGATTTAGCGTATATAATAGCTTAGCTGCTATAAGTGTTGCACTAAAATTTGGTTGTGATCCTGAGACAATAAAAGAGGCTTTACTAGAAGTTCGTGTTCCAGGAAGATCAGAACTTGTAAATAATTCAAAGGATTTAACAATTATGATTGATTATGCACACTCTCCAGAAAGTTTATCAAATATATTACATGCAGTAAAATCATATACAAGAGGAAGAGTTATTTCTGTATTTGGCTGTGGTGGAGACAGAGATTCTGCCAAAAGACCTCAAATGGGTGAAATTTCTGGAATGATTGCAGATTTCACAATAATTACATCAGACAATCCAAGAACAGAAGACCCACAAAAAATAGTTGATCAAATTGAAGAAGGAATAAAAAAGACAAAAGGAAAATACACTGTAATAGTAGACAGAGTTGAAGCAATAAGATATGCAATTAACATGGCTAGCAAGAAAGATATAATTGTTCTTGCAGGAAAAGGACACGAACCTTATCAAGAGATAAATGGTGTAAAACATCCTTTTGATGAAAGAGTAATAGTAAACCAAATAATAAAAGGTGAATTATAAAATAAAACATAGATATAAAATCTAATAGGAAACGGGGAAGATAAAATGGCATACCAAATAAAAATACTTCTATTGGCATTTGCAGTTGCATTTGTAATTTCGCTGATAGTAATACCAATTTTAAGAAGAAAGAAAATAGGACAACACGAAAGAGATGACGGTCCAAAATCTCATTTAAAGAAACAAGGAACGCCTACAATGGGTGGAATTATAATGATTATTACACTTTTAATAGTTGGAGGTGTACTTGTATTTGACTATTCAAAATCAGTAGCTGAATCTGAGAGAGTAGTTGCAAGAAATTTAATTCCATTGATTGCAGTTACAGTTGGCTTTGGATTAGTTGGATTCGTAGACGACTTCATTAAACTAGTGTTGAATAATACAAAAGGACTAAAACCTTCATTAAAAATGTTAGGACTACTTATTATTGCAACAATATTTATAGTTTATGTTACAAATGTAATGAAAATAGGAACAGACATAATAATTCCTTTTGCAAAAACCTCAATTACACTGCCAATATTTGTGTATATACCATTTATGATAATTGTAATGCTTGCAACGACGAATGCAATAAATTTAACTGATGGTATTGATGGGCTTGCAACATCTGTTACAACAATAATACTAACATGTTTAACTGCAATAGGAATAATTACTGGAACAAAAGAAATTGTTATATTTGGAACAGGTTTAATTGGAATATGCCTAGCTTTCTTATTGTTCAACTTGCACCCTGCAAAAGTATTCATGGGGGACACAGGTTCACTACTTTTAGGTGGTGCAGTATCTGTAATGGCAATATATATGAAGATGCCAATTCTACTACTAATAATAGCAATAATACCTGTATTAGAAACACTATCAGACATAATTCAGGTTGCTCATTACAAGAGAACTGGAAAAAGAATCTTCAAAATGGCACCATTGCATCATCACTTTGAACTATGTGGATGGAATGAAAATACAATTGTTTCAGTGTTCAGTATAATAACACTAGTTGCATGTATAATCGGACTTGTAGCTATATAAAAAAATATCGATAGATTAGTGCTTAATTTAATAATATAAGAACAAGAATAAAAATAGTTGATTTGAAAAAGTATTAACGATTAGACATAAATTTTGAAAGGAAAGAACGAATGCAAAATAATATTCAAAAAAATAAGGGGAAGAAATTCTCTAGATTTATGAATAATAAAATGGATTTTATTCTATTGCTGACAGTATTGGTACTGTTAGCTTTAGGAGTTATTATGGTGCTTTCTGCAAGTGCACCATATTCATTATCTGTAACAGGAGAAAGTTACACATTTTTTATTAAACAATTTGGTTGTGCAATACTTGGAATTGCTATAATGCTTTTCTTATCAAAAGTAGACTATAGATTTTACAAGAAATTTTATTGGTTCGCTTATGTATTTTCTGTTGTAATTCTTCTTTTAGTTTTAGTACCAAAACTTGGAATTGAAGTAAAAGGAGCAAGAAGATGGATTAAATTACCTTTATTAGGACAGTTTCAACCATCAGAAATAACCAAAATAGGATTAATAATATTTTATGCAGGATATTTATCAGACCATAAGGATGATCTAAAAGATTTCTGGAGGGGATTTGTTAAGTCTGCAATCTTCTTAGCACCACCAATTGCAATATTATATTTTATACAGAACCACTTGAGCGTTTCTTTAGTTATATTAACTGTAAGCTCTGTTATGATGCTTATGGCAGGATGCAGAATTTTACACTTCCTGGCAGGAGGAGCCGTGCTCGCTGGTGGAATTGCATTGGTATTGATAAAGAAGTTATCTGGTGGAGGAGATGGAGGCTTCAGACAAGATAGAATTAAAACCTTCTTTGATCCATGGGCTGATGCAACAGGAACAGGATACCAGATGGTACAAAGCTTGTATGCGATTGGCTCTGGAGGATTGTTTGGAGTTGGATTAGGAAACAGTAAACAGAAATTTTTATACATACCAGAACCACAAAACGACTTCATATTTGCAATAGTTGCAGAAGAACTTGGATTTGTTGGCTGTGTTGCAATAATATTGTTATTTGCAATATTTATATGGAGAGGAATAGTAATATCTATGAAAGCTCCAGATATGTTTGGAAGCTTAATGGCAATAGGAATAACAACCCTTGTTGCAGTTCAAGTAGTAATAAATATAGCCGTTGTTACAGCCTCAATTCCAACAACAGGAATGGCTCTACCATTCTTTAGTTACCGGAGGAACAGCATTAATAATATTACTGTCATCGGTTGGAATTCTGCTAAACATATCAAGAGCAGGTTCAAAAGTATAAGAATGTAAAAACAAAATGAGAGGAAATGAATGATGAAAGTTGTAATTGCAGCAGCAGGTACTGGTGGACATATTAATCCAGGAATTGCAATAGCAAATAAAATAATGGAAAAAGAGCCAGACTCTAAAATTATTTTCATTGGAACACCAAGAGGACTAGAAAATGACCTTGTTCCAAGAGCTGGCTATGAATTAAAAACAATAGATGCTTATGGAATAAATAGAAAGATAAATTTAGATAATATAAAAAGACTGTACAAAACAACAAAATCAGTAGGAGAGGCTAAGAAAATTCTAAAAGAGTTTAAGCCAGATGTAGTAATTGGAACAGGTGGATATATATGTGTTTCTGTTGGAATAGCGGCCAACAGATTAAAAATCCCAATAGTTTTACATGAAAGCAACGCATTCCCAGGAGTTGCAATAAAGCTTTTATCTAAAAAGGCGAAGGCTGTTCTTCTTGGATTTGAAGATGCAAAAACAAGATTGCCAAAGGCAAAAAATGTCGTGGTTACAGGAACACCTACTAAAATAAAAAGTTCAAAATTAACTGATGAGGAAAAAGCAAATTTAAGAAGTGCATTAATGTTAAAGAATGAACTACCACTTGTGCTTGTATTTGGAGGTAGCCAAGGAGCAAGAAGTATAAACAATGCAATTATTGGAATTATTGAAAATAAATTAAATAAAAATTATCAGATAATTTGGGCTGCTGGAAAAGGGAACTTTGAGAATATAAAGCAACAGCTTGCTGAAAAAAATATGGATATTGATAATATAGAAAATGCAAAAATAATGCCTTATATATACAATATGCAAGAGGTAATGGAAACCTCTGATTTAGTTGTTTCAAGAAGTGGTGCAATGACAATAACAGAAATCTCTAATCTCGCAAAGCCCGCAATATTTATACCATTTCCATTTGCAACCGAAAATCACCAAGAATATAATGCAAGAGTTTTAGAAAAGGTTGGAGCTGCCAAAATAATATTAGATAAAAATTTAAATTATAAAAATCTTAACGATACTATTGAATTAATGGTAGAAAATAAAGAACAGCTAAAAGAAATGGGGAAAAAGGCTGGAAAGATTGCAAATACTAACGTTGAAGAAAATATCTATAATGAAATAAGAAATATTTTAAGTAAAAATTAGAAGAATAAAGTTAAAATTTGTCGAATAATGTCGAACACTGTCAAAAGTAGACGAACGATTTTCCTTGATATATACAGCATTTCGTGGTATTATGTATCTCCAAGGAGGAAATAGATATGTTAGACTTAAGAAAACTTTATGGAAAAGTTACTATAGAAGGAGAAGATTTTGGATATAATCAGAATCCTGGGCAGCAAGAAAAAATATTTCTCGAATATTATAAAACAAAAAATACACAAACTAATGATGAAAAAAAGTATGGAATAGAAGTAATAAAAAAAGAAGAAAACAAAGACGGAATTACTAGAGAAAAGACAGTAGAAAATGGAATATCAAATAATGAAAAAGTAATAGATAAATTATTGGAAATACTTATAGAAAATAAAGTTACTTCAATAACAACAAAAGATGTAATAACAGATTTGAAATTAGATCCTTCAATGATTTATAGTAGAATGTAAAAGGAATGATGCTACAATAAAAAGTGGCATCATTATTTTATATGCTATTATGAAATAATAAAAATAGCGAAAATTATAAATAAAAGAAAAAGTGTAGTGTTACAATAGTTGTAAAACAAAATATAAAAAGGGACTTGACAGGTATATTATAATAGATATATAAATTTATAAGGTAGAAAAACAAAAAGAAAAACCTTTAAGTGAAAGGAAGAATATAATGGCTGATAAATTAATTATAGTGGAATCACCAGCAAAAGCTAATACAATAAAGAAATTCCTTGGAGGAAATACTAAGGTAGTAGCCTCTATGGGACATATAAGAGATTTACCAAAATCTAAAATGGGTGTAGATATAGAACATGACTTTGAGCCTGAATATATTAACATAAGGGGAAAAGGAGATTTAATAAAATCATTAAAGAAGGATGCAAAATCTGCAAATAAAGTGTATCTTGCAACCGACCCTGACCGTGAAGGGGAGGCTATTGCCTGGCACTTGGCACACATTCTTGAAATTCCAGAAGATAGTGTATGCAGAGTAACATTCAATGAAATAACAAAGGAAACTGTTCAAGAATCTATAAAGAAGCCTAGAACAATAGACATGAATCTTACAGATGCACAACAAGCGAGACGTGTTTTAGATAGAATAGTTGGTTACAAGATTAGTCCTCTTTTATGGAAAAAAGTAAAACCAGGACTTTCAGCAGGAAGAGTTCAATCAGTTGCAGTAAAAATTATTGTAGATAGAGAAAATGAAATAAGAAACTTCATTCCAGAAGAATATTGGAATATTTATGCTACATTGTTAGATGAAAAATCTAAGAAACAATTTGAAGCAAAATTTTATGGCAAGGATGGAAAGAAAATAGAGCTTCATAAAAAAGACGAAGTGGATGAAATATTAAAAAATATAGAAGATGGAAAATACATTGTAACTAATGTAAAAGAGGGAGAAAAGAAAAAAACTCCAGCACCACCTTTCACAACCAGTACAATGCAACAAGAGGCATCAAGAAAATTAGGTTTCACTTTAAAGAAAACAATGTCTGTTGCACAAGGATTGTATGAAGGGGTTAAAATTCCTGAAAAAGGAACAGTAGGTTTAATTACATACATGAGAACAGATTCTACAAGAATTTCAGAAGAGGCAAGAGCTGCTGCAAAAGAGCAAATTACAAAAACTTATGGAGCAAGCTATTATGAAAATAGATATTATAAAAAGAGTAACGATGCACAAGATGCCCATGAAGGTATTAGACCAACATATATTTATATTACTCCTGAAAGTATTAAAGATAGCTTAACGGCTGATCAATATAAATTATATAGACTAGTTTACACAAGATTCTTAGCAAGCCAGATGTCTTCAGCCATTTATGATACAATAAATGTTGATATTGATGTGAACAAATATAATTTCAAGGCTGGCGGACAAAATCTAAAATTCAAAGGATTTATGACGCTCTATGTAGAAGGTAAAGATAATGAACAAGAAGATGAAGAAAGCACAACAATTCCAAAATTGAAAAATGGTCAAGAAGTAATAAAGAAAAAGTTGGATTCAAAACAGAGCTTTACTGAACCACCGGCAAGATATACAGAAGCAAGTTTAGTTAAAGAACTTGAAGCAAAAGGAATTGGTAGACCAAGTACCTATTCACCAACAATTACAACAATATTAGAAAGAAGATACATACAAAAAGAAAAAAAACAATTAGTTCCAACTGAACTTGGAGAAGTTGTAAATAAATTGCTAACTGAAAATTTTTTTGATATTGTAAATGTTGAATTTACAGCACAGATAGAAAACGAATTTGACCGTGTTGCTGAAGGAAAAGAAGAATGGAAACAAGTTCTTAGAGAATTCTATCCAAAATTTGAACAGGAAGTTGAAAAAGTTGATAAAGAGTTAGAACATGTTAAATTAGAAGAGGAAGTTTCTGATGTAAAGTGTGATAAATGCGGAAGAAACATGGTTGTAAAAATGAGCCGTTATGGCAAATTTTTAGCTTGTCCAGGTTATCCAGAATGTAAGAATGTAAAACCTTTTGTTGTTACAATAGATGAGCCATGCCCGGTATGTGGAGCAAAAGTTCAAGTAAGAAAAACAAAGAGAGGAAAGAATTATTATATATGTGAGAATAATCCTGCTAGTTGCAACTATATATCATGGAACAAACCTAAAATAGGAGAAAAATGGACTCCTGATGAAAACATAAAAACAGAAGAAAAGAAAACAACTAGAAAGAGAAAAACAAGTACAACAAAAAGAAAAAAGCCAACGGATAAAAAGAAGAAATAAAAGAACCCAGAGAGCAGTGTTAACTGCTCTCTGAGTTCTTTTCGCGAGGAAGTGGCACTTAAGATGTGCCGTCCTCTTGATGAATTTGCCTAAATTTAATAAACGTGAGCGGAGTAGCACCTTTTCTGGGCCGTTTCACGAACCATCCAATGGGGATCGTTTCTCAGAAGCAGTATTGTGTAGTCAGCGGTGCTTTTATTGCCTGCAACAAAGTTGCGAACGCGCCAGCTGGGGTCCCAGGCAAGCCTGTCGAGAGTAATCTTGTCTGAATGTATATTTGCGGCGAGAAAACGTTTGACCAATTCGTCAGGGTCGTTTCTCATGTTGTGTAAAGTTTGTGTGTATGTGTTAGGGTGCTTTGCTACATTCCGGCGGATTCTAACATCTGGATCGCGAGATAAAAAGTCGAGTGATGAACCACGCAAAATCTGAATCTGTGACGCGGCAAACCTTAAGTCACGGTTGGAACTCCTTGCCAAGCTATCGAGTTGGTCGGCGTTCATGTCAGGGATAAATAAGCTACTCATAACGTTTGTGTTAGACATTTTAAAACCTCCTATAATCATGGGCTGTTAAATTAAAACGTATGTTAAAAAAAAACACACAAATTCTAACTATATTATAGTACAAAATAACGATTATGTCAACTTTTGGAAAATTTCAAGAAATTAAAAAAGTATTTAAGAGATTTTAATAAACTTTCAAAACTTTTCCATAGGCCTTAGAAATTTTAAGAAGGACTTAAAATTTTTAAAAATGAAAAATTTTAACAAGCTTTGAAGAAATTGCAAATAAGTTTTTCAAAAACTACATAAAACATTCTACTTTTAGCCTTACAATGATTGCTTATTTTTTGAAAATGATGTATAATAGATAATCAGTAATAGGGAGAAATTGCAATGGAAAATAATATAATTGATGAAAGAATATATAAAGATTTAATAAGCCAGATTGATGAAAAAGATTTAGAAAACACAGATACAATTATAAAAGAAAAAAGAATTAACATAAAAAAAGTAATATATGATAACAAAGAAAATTTTGAATTACATGGAACTGTTAAAGAAGCAGAAAATTCATACAGTACTTATATAAAAGTTGCTGAAGGTGAAATTGAAAATCTTTCATGTACTTGCGAAGAGTATAAAAAAAGCTACTGTGCTTGTAAACATATAATTGGAACAGTAAAAGAGTTTATAAACAATCCAGATTATATTAGAATTTTCACTGGAAATGCAATAAAGGAAAATAAGATTTCAATAAAAGAAAAAGAAGATGTTTTAGAAAACTACAAAATATTTAATCAGTTAATTAAAGAATTTTATTACCTTGATGAAGATGAAAAAGAGAATGATAATACTCAAAAAGAAATTTCAGGAAATATTCATATAGAGCCTAAACTTATTAGTAGTAAATTTTACAATTCACTAAAGCTTGAGATTAAAATTGGCGAAAAGCAGATGTATAGAGTAAAGTCTCTACCAGAATTTTATGATAGATTCATGGAAAGAGAAAAATATAAGTATGGGGCAAAATTGGAATTTGTTCATACAAAAGAAAAATTTGCAAAGGAAGACCAAAAGCTTCTTGATTTCGTCCTTAAATATTCGGAAATAGTTAAGTATGCAAATGAGTCTAGTACTGGTTACGATTATTACACAAAAAGAATCGGAGAGGATGCAATTATAATTTCAAATACAGGATTAGACGATTTGTTTGATTGTTTGGAAAACAGAATAGTACAAGTGGAAAATCAGTATTCAACTGATGGAATTCTGTTTGTAAACAAAGAACCTGAAATTAAATTTAATCTTGAACAAGTAAATATAAATGAGTATAAGATTACTACAAATGCTGATGTATATGACTACATGGTATATGATGGTAGAAGATATGAGTATGTATTGATTGGAAAAAAGTTATATAGATGTTCAAAAAAATATAGAAACACAGTTATAAAATTACTAGATATATTCAGAAAGAACTTTACAAAAGAGATTATTTTACCAACAAAAGAATTATCTAATTTTTTTGTTATAGTTGAACCAAATATAAAAAATAGTTTAGAAGTACCTGAAAAAGAGTATCAGAAAATAAAGAAATATATTCCACCTCAATTATATGCAAAGCTTTATCTAGATTATAATGAAAAGAACTATGTGGTTGCAGAAGTTAGATTTATCTATGATGATGTTGAAATAAATCCTTTAGATGGAAAGAACTATCCAGAGGTAGTATCTAGGAATAGCATAAAGGAAGCCAAGCTTTTAAATATGCTTGTGGAATCTGGATTTATGCTAGATCAGAAGAATAACAGACTAATACTTATAAATGATGACAAGATATATAATTTTTTAAGTAATGATATGGACTCATATATGAAAAACTTTGAAATATTGGCAACAGATAATTTCAAGGAAAAAGAAATAAGAAGTTCAATGCAGGTTACTTTGGGAGTAAAAGTTGAAAACCATTTACTAGATATAGATTTCTCAAGTTTAGACTTTGATCCATCTGAATTACAAGAGATAATGACACAATACAAATTAAAGAAAAAGTACCACAGATTAAAAGATGGAAGTTTTATAAAATTAGAAGATAATGACACAATAAAATTTATTGATAGTGTTACAGAAGATATAGATGTAGATTACAGTAGCTTGAAAGATGGAAATTTAAAGCTTCCAATGTACAGAGCCTTATATCTAGATAAAATTCTAGAAAAGAATACTTCTGTGCGTGCAACAAAGGATGAGAATTTTAAGGACTTAATAGAACATATTGATATAAAAGAAATAGAAGGAAATATAGAAACACCAAAATCTTTGAATGCAAACTTAAGAGAATATCAAAAAATAGGAGTTCAGTGGCTAAGAACGCTTGGCGCTTATGGGCTTGGAGGAATACTTGCAGATGACATGGGACTTGGAAAAACAGTTCAACTTCTATGTGTTGTTTGTGCTTACTTAGAAAGTACAGAGAAAAGTAAATTGAAGCCTACTATTGTAGTTTGCCCAAGTTCTCTTTGTTTGAACTGGCAAAACGAAATAGAAAAATTTACAACAGGAGTTACATCATTAGTAATTCATGGAACATTACAAGAAAGAATGAAACAAATATCTGAAATTCCGAATTACAATATAGTTATAACATCTTATGAATTACTAAAACGTGATATTGAAGAATATAAAAAATATAATTATCAATTCAAATATATTATTGCAGACGAGGCACAGTACATAAAAAATAACAATACTCAAAATGCAAAAGCTATAAAGAATATAACATCAGAGGTTAGGTTTGCATTAACTGGAACGCCAATAGAGAATTCGCTATCAGAACTTTGGTCAATTTTTGATTTTATAATGCCGGGATATTTATTTGGCTATAGAAAATTTAAAGAGTTATATGAGACTCCAATAATGAGAGAAAATGATGACCAAGCAATGCAAAAACTAAAAAAATTGATAGAGCCATTTGTTCTGAGAAGAATAAAGAAAGAGGTGCTTACAGAACTTCCTGATAAGACAGTTACTGTTTTGAACAGCCAAATGCTAGATGACCAAGAACAAATCTATTTATCTTATTTAGCACAAGCCAAGAAGAGTGCTTTTGAAGAGATAAAAGAGAATGGAATAGAGAAGAGCCAGATAAAAATTCTAGCACTTCTAACTAGATTAAGACAGATTTGCTGTCACCCTAGTTTATTCATAGAAAATTACAATGGAGGAAGCGGAAAGCTTAATCAGTGTATAGAGATAATAAAAGATGCAATTCAGGGTGGTCATAAAATATTGTTGTTTTCAGGCTATACAGCAATGTTTGAGATAATAGAAAAAGAGTTGAAAAAAGAACAGATTGAATACTTGAAACTAACTGGACAAACCAAGGTGTCTGATAGAATAGACTTAGTTGATGAATTTAACAATAATCCTGATAAAAAGTTATTTTTAATATCTTTAAAAGCTGGAGGAACAGGATTAAACCTAACAGGAGCAGACATGGTTATACACTATGATCCATGGTGGAACATTTCTTCAGAAAATCAGGCAACAGACAGAACTTATAGAATAGGACAAAAGAGAAATGTTCAGGTTTATAAATTAATAACTAAAAATTCTATAGAAGAAAAGATATATGATTTACAGAAACGTAAGGAAACTTTAATTGATAATATGCTGTCAACAAATCAAACATTTATAAGCAAGTTATCTAAAGACGAGATAATGAACTTGTTTGAATAAAGAAAGGAAAACCATGAAAAACGAAATAGTAGTAATTGGAGGTGGCCTTGCCGGTTGTGAGGCAACTTACCAGATTGCAAAAAGAGGAATAAAAGTAAAGCTATATGAGATGAAACCAAATAAATTTTCGCCTGCTCATACAAATGAAAATTTATCAGAGATTGTTTGTAGCAATTCTTTTAAATCAAATTTACATACCAACGCTTGTGGCTTACTAAAAGAAGAACTAAGAATGTTAGACTCTTTGCTTATAAAAACTGCTGATGGAACAGCGGTTCCAGCAGGACAGGCACTTGCGGTTGATAGAGAAGTCTTTTCTAAGAACATAACAGAAAAGCTCGAAAGTATGGACAATGTTGAAATTATAAGAAAAGAAATTGGAACAGAGGAAAATGATCTAAAAGAAATTTGTAAAGATAGTATTGTAATAATTGCAACAGGACCTCTAACATCTGATAGTTTATCAAAGGAAATACTTGAGATAACAGGAGAAGATGACCTTCATTTTTACGATGCAGCAGCTCCAATTGTTTCAAGAGATAGTATTAACATGGATATTGCCTTTTATGGTAATAGATATGAGCAAGAAAGACAAAAAGATGAAGATGTAGAAGAATGGAAGAGTAAATTCGATAAGCAAAGAAAAGAAAAAGTTACTGAAATTGAAAGCTTTAATTCTGATAAAGATAAGTGCAATCAAGACGAATGCAATCATGGTGAATGTAATCAAAATGAATCTAATCAAGATGCGGCATATATCAATCTTCCTTTAAACAAGGAAGAATATGAGAAGTTTTGGAATGAACTTGTAAATGCCGAGGTTACAGAGCTACATCAATTTGAAAAAAGAGAAATATTTGAAGGTTGTATGCCTGTAGAAGTAATGGCAAAACGAGGAATAGATACACTAAGATATGGCCCATTGAAACCTATGGGATTTACAGACCCCAGAACAGGTTATAGACCTTATGCCATTGTACAACTGAGACAAGACGATAAAGAAGGAACTATATACAACATAGTTGGATTCCAAACAAATCTAAAATTCGGTGAACAGAAAAGAGTATTTTCAATGATACCTGGTCTAGAAAATGCTGAATTTATGAAATATGGAGTTATGCATAGAAACACATTTATTAATTCAACAAAATTATTAGATGATACATACAACTTCAAGAAGAACGAAAACATATATTTTGCTGGACAAATAACAGGAGTGGAAGGATATGTTGAATCTATTTCTTCTGGATTTGTAGCAGGAATAAATGCTGTAAATAAAGTTTTAGAAAAAAATAAAATTGAATTCTCTAAATTTACAATGATTGGAGCTCTTGCTAAATATATATCAACTGAAAACGATAAATTCCAACCAATGAATGCAAACTATGGAATAATGCCAGAGCTAGAAGGAAAGAGAATAGCAGACAAAAAATTAAAATATGGAAAAATATCTGATAGAGCAATAGAATGTCTAAAAAAAGACATAGAACAAAATTCTTTATAAAAGAACAAAATATTACAAATATTAATTTTATGTTACATTTTTGTTAAGATTTGCAAAAGGTATACCAAATATGGTATTATATTATTGATGTGTTGTTTAATTTTATAAAGAAAATTAATGTGAAATTAAATATGAAAATATAATGGAGGGTTGTATGGAAGAAGAAGTAAAGAGATTATTAGCTCAGAGAACCAGACTTGAAAATCAAATAGTTGTAAAAGGAAAAAAACTTGAAGAGACTTTAGCAGAAATGGATTCTGATTTTAAACAATATCAAGCAAATACAAATTATAGTAAAAATAAGTATGAAAAAGAAAAAGATGAATGTAAGCAACAAGCTGAAGCTGAAATAAGTCAAATTGAGGCAGATATTGATAGGAAGAATAGTGAAATAGAATTAGCCCTTAGAAAAGTAAGAGATGGACTTATTGCAGAAGTTGCTCATTATAAACCTGATTATTCTGAAAAAGAGAAGGCTCTTAAGACTAAAGAGATAGAATTAAAAATTGCAAAAGAAGTAATGGAAGAGGCTGAGGCAGAATATAATCATCGAATGATGAGATTTTATTATTATGATGACAAAGCAGTTAAAAGCCTTGATGATTCTGATGTGCTTTCTTCAAGAAAAGATTACAATGATTTATTGGTGGAATTTAACTCGATGTTGGGAGAATTAAATTCATTAAAAGCTAAGGACGAAGGAGTTGTAAAGAATTTAAATTCAAAGATAGCTAGAATAAATCAATTCTTCGGAACAGTTTGACATTAGAAAAACAAGTGCTGATAAAATATTAGATGCATTAGAAGATGAAGAGTTTGATGTACAAATACCTCTTGGTACAGCACAACAACCAGTACCAGGAACACAAGCATCTCAACCGGCACCAAAAAAGTCGATACCTATTACTGAACTTTCTAAATCAGGAATAAAACCAGAAGAAATAAAAATTTCTCAAATTGATTTTGATATTTCAACTGGAAAAATTAGAGTTGCATTTACGGCAAACAAACATCCTATTGAAATTAATGTGGACATGGGAAATAAACTTCTTAAACCTAGAGAAATGAAAAAGTGTTTAAAAGAAAACAATATAAGTATTGATGGAAAAATGGATCCGTATATTGTTCAAGCTATTAAGCAATCAGCAGAGGAAATTATGGAGAAAGGTTTTAAAATAACTGATAAGACTAAAACAAAAGAGTTTGCTGAAAAATATATAGATGCCTATAGAAATTCTCTAGGAACAAAAGTTGACTTACAAGAACTAAGAGATGAAGAACTTGAATCACTTACAGGTATTAGATATTTTAAATCAGAAGAAAAATGTGATAAAAATAATTTCAAATATTTAATGCCTTATATGAAAAAAGCAAAAGAGTCTACTTGTGCAAATATTGAAAATATAAAAGTTGATACAAGAAAATGGTATGAGATACTAAGAGATGGAGTTAAATCTATATTCAATAAAACATTGAGATTGGGAGATGGAAAAACAGAAAACAAGGAAAAATCTCAAGAAGATACTCAAATAAAGTATGAATCAGACAAAGATAAAGAAGAAAAAAATTTCTTGGAAAGTATAAAAGTTCAACCAGTAGAGGAAAATCAGGAACATACTGATGAATTAATGGATAAAGCAAATCAGGAACTAGCAAAAACTTTATTAAATAGTAGTGTAAGAAATGTAGCAAATGAAAATATTAATGCTGCAGCTAAGAAAGTTAAAGCTGAAAAAGAATCAGAACAAGAACTTTAATACTAAATAAAGATTCAACTGCAATTTGCAGTTGAATTTTTACATAAAACTGTTATATGGATAAAGTAAAAAAGAAGAAATAATGAATAAAAGCATGCAAAAGTAATTTGTAAATAAGAGGAGCATTTAATGAAAAGAATATTATTTGTAATTGCCATGGAAAAAGAGGCAAAAGATATAGCAAAAGAATTAGGACTAGTAGAAAGAAATTCGGAAGATAGCAAGGTGTTTGAAAAAGATAATATAAGTCTATTGATAAGTGGAATTGGAAAACAACAGACTGCAATTAATTTGACTAAATATCTTGAAAATAATAAAGAAAATCTTCCTGACATTATCATAAATGTTGGATATGTGGGTTCTACAAAATCAGAAATTGGAAGTTGGGCAAGTGTAAATAAATCTTACAATTACGAATGGTTTATTCCAGGAGAACAAAAATATGAGGTTGAAGGCTTTAATAAGAATATAATAAAAGATATAAATGAAACCGAAATAAAAGCACTTCCTTGTTATAGTGCAGAGAGTTTTGTTACTTCAACAGATATAACAGATGATGTGGTATTTGACATGGAACTACATTCAATTTACATGATTTGTTGCATGTATGGAATTGAATTAATTTCATTAAAAAAAGTGAGTGATAATTTGAGTCTTGATGATTATTACAAAAATATTGATATGAAAGATGTAATGGAATTAACAAGCTCATTGAAAATTTTGAAAAAAGCAGGTTGTATCTAAAAATTACTAAAAAATCCTTGTAATTAATATAAATCTAGTATAAAATAAAGTCATAATTTAGAAAGTAAAAGCTAATTATGGCTTTTTTGATGTGATAGGAGAGTTTTTCTTTCCTATTATATTAAATGTTGTATAGAAATTTGAATATATTAAATTTCATAAACGCATAAATTGACTGAGAAGGGAGAGTATGGCAAAGTTTAATTCCATACGAAAAATAGAATGTATTTAAAAAGATTAGAACTACAGGGTTTCAAGTCTTTTGCAGATAAGACAGTATTAGAATTTAAACCAGGAATTACTGCTGTTATTGGACCAAATGGGTCTGGTAAGAGCAATATTTCTGATAGCATTAGATGGGTTCTTGGAGAGCAAAGCATGAAGTCTTTAAGGGGTGCAAAATCTGAGGATATAATATTTGCAGGAACTCAAAATAGAAAATCTTTAGGATTTGCCGAAGCATCTATAATATTTGACAATTCAGATGGAAAACTTCCAATAGAATATAATGAGGTAACTGTTACTAGAAAGATATACAGAAGTGGAGAAACAGGTTATTTCATTAACAAAGTTCCTTGCAGATTGAAAGATATATTAGAGTTATTCATGGATACAGGAATTGGTAAAGATGGATATTCTATAATCGGACAGGGAAAAATCGATGAAATATTAAGCAATAAATCTGAAGACAGAAGACATATATTTGAAGAGGCTGCAGGAATTGTAAAATATAGAGTTAGAAAGGCTGAATCTGAAAAGAAGTTAGAACAAACAAAATTGAACTTGCTTAGAATAAATGATATTTTGTCTGAAATAGAGGGACAATTGGATCCTTTGAAAATTCAATCTGAAAAGGCAAGAAGATTCTTAGATTTAAGAGAAGAGCTAAAAAATATAGAGGTTGGACTATTTGTTTACAATATAAATTCTTACAAAGAAAAACTTGCTCAAATATCAGAAGATTTTAAAATATTAACAGACCAAGAAGATGACGAAAATAAGAAACTTGAAGAGAGTCAATCTGAAAAAGATTCGTTAAAATCTAGAATTGATGAATTGATTGCAGAAATTGAAGAGGCTCAAAATCTTGGATTTGAAAGCAAAACCAGAATAGAGCAAATAAACTCACAGATAAGCATTTCAAATGAGAGAATTTTAAATAATAATTCAAATTCTGAAAGACTAGCAAATGAGATAGAAGAACAGAAACAAAGAATTGTAGATTTCAATGAAGAGAAAGATGCAAAACTAAATAAAAAAGAGAATCTTTCTAAAAATAGAGAAAAGTTTGAAACAGAACTTAAACAAAAAGAACAAGAATTAGATGCAATAACCAAGAAACTATCAAAAAAAGAATTAGAAATTGAGGAAGAAAAGAAAAAGGTAGAAGAAAATTCTAATCAAAGATATGAAAGACTTTCTCAAATTAGCACATTAGATGCAAATTTTGAAAATTTGGAAAAGACTAAGAAGAGTGTTAAGGAAGAATTAGCTTCTACAATTTCTGAATTAGATGCAACTAGAATTAAAAAACAGGAAATATCTAAAACATTTACAGAAGCGGATAATACCAGAAACAAGGCATTAAAAACTTTGAATGGAATCAGAGAGCAAAAAGAAAAGTCAATGATTGCCATAAAGGATTATGATGACCAAATTAACAAGTTGACTCAAGACTACAGAATGAAAGACTCAAGATGCAAGTTCTTAATTGAAACAGAGAAAGACAAGGACGGATATATAAAGAGTGTTAAGTCTTTGCTACTTGCCTGTGAAAACGATAAGAGCTTAAATTCAGGAGTCGAGGGAGTTCTTGCAAGTTTGATTTCTGTTGATAAACAATATGAAACTGCTATTGAAATGTGTTTAGGACAAAGCATGCAAAACATAGTAACAAATACAGAAAATGATGCTAAAAAACTTATTGAATATCTTAGAAAGAATAATCTTGGAAGAGCAAGTTTTTTACCAATTGCGTCAGTACATGGAAAGAAGCTTGAAAAAATTAATAAAACTGGAATCAATGGAGTAATAGGAATTGCATCAGAACTTGTAAAGACTAACAAGAAATATGGGGAAATTATATCAAACTTGCTTGGCAGAACTGTGATTGTAGAAAATATGGACTCTGCAATAGCACTTGCAAAAGCTAATAATTATTCGTTTAGAATAGTAACTCTTGAAGGAGATGTAATAAATCCATCAGGTGCAATAAGCGGTGGTTCTACAGCTCAAAAAACTGTTAATATATTAGGCAGAGGAAGAGAGATAGAAGAGCTTAAGAAAAATCTTGAAAAGCTAAATAAGAAGATTGAAGAAGTAACGAAGGAAAAGGAAGAATATTCAGAAAAAGTCGCAGACATAATAGAAGAATCTGCAAGGTTAGAGAAAAATCTTCAAGAAATAGAAATTGATTTTGCAACTAAGAAGCAAGAATTGGAAATGTATAATTCTCAAATAAGCAAGTTGGAAGAGAAAACAGCAAAATTAAAAGAAAGATTGGAACAAATCGAAAAAGAAAAACAAGAAATAATATCTGCAAAAGAGGGAACCACCAAGGTTATAGAGAATCTTGATAAAGAAAATGCTGAGCTTAACCAGAAGATTGCTGAGTTTGCAAAAGATAATCAAGAGGATCAGACATACATAGACAATTTGAATACAGACATAACAGACCTAAAAATATCTGTGTCATCATTTGACGAAAGTGGTACATCTATTGATGAGATGATTGCAAGAATTGAACAAGATATAGAGAATGCAAATAAGAGTATCGAAAACAAGACTGCAGAAATAGAAAATTTAAAAATAGAAAATGAAAAAACAAATGAAGACATTCTAAATTTCGGAAAAGAGATAGACAAGATTAAGGAAGAAGTTTCTAATAGTTCAGAAAAAATAGAAAGTTTGAAACAAGAAAAGGTAGAAAAAAATAATAAACTAGAGAAACTTGAAGAGAAAATTACATCTCAATATGAGGTTCTAAATGGATTAAAAGAGCAAATTGTTAAAATAGAAAGCAAGAAACAGAAACAAGAACAAGATTTAGACGATTTAATAAACAGACTATGGCAGGAATATGAGCTTACTCCAAACAATGCTGATGGCTACAAGAAACCAGATAATGTTGCGGTGGCTCAAAAGCAAACTACTCAATTAAGAAAAGAAATTGCAGATTTAGGAAGCATAAACATAGATGCAATAGAAGATTATAAAAAGATGCAAGAAAGATATACATTCATGAATGAACAAAGATTTGATTTGGAAGATTCAATATCAAAACTTAGAAATGTAATTTCTGAAATGACTGACAATATGCAAAAACAATTTGCAGAAAAATTCAAGCAGATAAACAAGAATTTCAATGAAGTGTTTGTTGAATTGTTTGGAGGAGGAAAGGCAGAACTTATATTAGAAGATGAGGGAAATCTTCTAGAGTGTGGAATAGACATTAGGGTACAGCCACCAGGAAAGAAACTTCAAAACATGATGCTATTATCAGGTGGAGAAAAGGCTCTTACAGCAATCGCAATTTTATTTGCTATATTGAAAATAAACCCAGCACCTTTCTGCATACTAGACGAGATTGAAGCTGCACTTGATGATGTAAACGTTGGAAGATACGCATTATATCTAAAGAAGTTCAGTAATAGTACTCAATTCTTAGTTATAACACATAGAAAAGGTACCATGGAAATAGCAGACACTGTTTATGGCGTAACTATGGAAGAAAAAGGAATAAGTAAGCTATTGTCAATGAGATTATCGGACGGCAAATAGACGAAAGTTTTATATAAAATTTAATAAATTAGACTTGAACTAAGAATAAGTTTGATAATTAAAATCAAGACTAAATTAAACGAAAAAATAAAAAAAGAACTTAATAAATGAAATGAACCTAGACTATTAGACAAAAATGTACTAAAACCAAATATTTGACAGTATGAAGTTTAATATAGAGGGTTCATTTTTTTGTAAAATTATTCGGGCTTTGTTTTTGTGGATTTAACAAAATATTTTTTAACTCTGTGAATAAATTCTGGACAAGGAGAATACATTTATAAAAATGGACAAGGAGGAATTTATTATGTGGTACACGAAAGAGTTAATGCAAGTCTTTACTGAGTTGAAGACCAGAAGGGAACGGACTTACAAATGAAGAAGCAGAAAAAAGAATAGAAAAGTTCGGCAAGAATAATTTAAGAGAAAAGAAGAAAGACTCTTTATTCATAAAGTTTATAAAACAATTCAATGATTTTATGATTATTACTTTGATTATTGCTGCTATTATTTCAGCAGTTATATCTAAAATGAATGGAGAATCCGACTACATTGATTCAATAATTATAATTGCAATTGTAATATTTAATGCAGTAATGGGACTGGTTCAAGAACAAAAGGCTGAAAAATCGTTAGAAGCCCTAAAAAAGATGTCTGCACCAATTGCAAAAGTAAAAAGAAGTGGAAAGGTTGTGGAAATAGAGTCTGAAAATGTTGTTCCGGGAGATATCGTAATTTTAGAAACAGGAAGCTTTGTTCCAGCAGATTGCAGACTAATAAATAGCTATAATCTTAAAATTGAAGAATCTAGCTTAACTGGAGAGAATGTTCCAGAAGAAAAAGACGCAACTAGAATACTAAAATCTAATACATCAATGGGTGATATATGTAATATGGCTTATGCAACTACAATAGTTGTAAATGGGCATGGAGAAGCAGTGGTAACAGAAACTGGAATGAATACTAAGGTTGGCAAAATAGCAGGAATGATAATTGAAGACGAAGCTCCCGAGACTCCAATTCAAAAGAAGTTGGGTGAAGTAGGAAAAATTCTAGCTATTGCGTGCATAATAATTTGTGTCCTAATATTTATAATTGGTATTTTTAAGAAGATTCCAATTGTGGAGATGTTTATGACATCTGTTGGGCTTGCTGTTGCAGCCATTCCTGAGGGATTGCCAGCTATTGTGACGATTATGCTTTCTATTGGAGTTACTAAAATGGCAAAAAGAAATAGCATTATAAGAAAACTACCTGCTGTAGAAACTCTTGGTAGCAGTACTGTTATATGCTCAGATAAAACTGGAACTTTAACCCAGAATAAAATGACAGTAGTTCAAGTGAGCAACATAAATGGAAGAGCAAATGAAGAAGAACAAAAATTTATTATGGAACTTGGTACAATGTGTACAGATACAGAAGAGCAGTATTCAGAGTCAATTGGAGAACCGACTGAAGTTGCAATTACAAACTTTGCAATAAAAAATAACTTAAGAAAATCCGAACTATATGAAAAAATGCCGAGAATAAATGATATTCCATTCGATTCGACAAGAAAAATGATGACAACTATACATAAAATGGGTAAGAAATACAGGATAATAACAAAAGGTGCACCAGATGTATTAATAAAAAAGTGCACAAAATGTTATAATAATGGAAGTATATCATCAATATATAGCAAGGAAGAAAGTATAAAATATCAAAACAACGAAATGAGTGAAAAAGCTTTAAGAGTTATAGCTGTTGCATATAGAGATGCTGATAATTTGCCAGTAAATATAACTGCAGATGCAATAGAAAATGATTTGATATTTGTAGGATTAATAGGAATGATTGATCCACCAAGAGAAGGAGTAAAAGAAGCGGTAAGAACTTGCAGAAAAGCAGGAATAAAAACAGTAATGATAACTGGAGATCACCTGCAAACGGCTAAAGCAATAGCAAAAGAACTTGGAATTTTAAGAAAAGGAGATTTTGCTGTTGCTGGTGATGAACTTGAAAAAATATCCGACCAAGAATTAGAAAAAAATATAATGAAATATTCTGTATTTGCGAGAGTAACTCCTGAACACAAGGTAAGAATAGTAAAAGCCTTTAGAAACGCAGGTCAAATAGTTGCAATGACTGGAGATGGAGTAAATGATGCTCCTGCATTGAAGAACGCGGATATTGGAATTGCTATGGGCAAAGGTGGGACAGATGTTGCAAAAAATGCGGCAGACATGATTTTGACTGATGACGATTTCGTAACAATAGTTGATGCTGTAAGACAAGGAAGAAACATATACGACAATATAAAAAAGGCAGTTCATTTCTTAATTGCAACAAACATTGGTGAAATTGTGACGATATTTGTAGGACTACTAATGGGAATAAAATCTCCTTTACTTGCAATACAACTTTTGTGGATAAACCTTGTAACAGATTCTTTACCAGCAATAGCACTTGGCCTCGAAAAAGAAGAAGAAAATATAATGAACCGATTGCCAAGAAGTCCGAAGAAAAGTCTATTTGCTGATGGACTATGGTGGAAAATAATGATAGAAGGTTCAATGCTTGGAATGTTTACCTTATTGGCTTTCAGTATTGGAAACAAATTGTATTCAATAGAAGTAGGCAGAACAATGGCATTTTTATCACTTGGAATACTAGAATTAGTACACAGCTTCAACATTAAGAGCGAAGAAAGCATATTTAAAACAGGATTATTAGAAAATAAATACTTGGTAGGAGCTTTCTTACTTGGAACCATACTGCAAGTAATAGTTGTACTAATAAGACCGCTAGCAACAATATTCGAAGTAGTTCCTTTAAACGGAATACAATGGTTATACACAATATTAATATCATTTGCACCACTTGCAATAATAGAATTGCAAAAAGCCGTAAACATTGTCCAATTAGAACGCCCTCTTTTGCAAAAGAAAAGAAATTGTACCAAAATGTACCATGAATAAAAAAATTTGCATTTGCATAAAATATATGGTATAATAGATTTTGTCGCAGTAAAAAGGAGAGTGAAATTTATTTTATATCATATAGCAAAATACTGCACTAAAGAGATTGTAAAATTGCTTACTATTGCTTTAATAGCACTATTAATAATAACTGCAATAATATTTATAAAATACACTCCAGTGTATGAAGTAAAATTAAACGACCAAATAATAGGCTATGTAAAAAGCAAAAAAGTAATGGAAGATATAATAAACGAACAAGTATTAACATCAGATAATGCTTGTGCCGTATTTACAGAATTAAATGAAACACCAACGTATGAATTAATATTATCATCGAAAAAAGCAAATGATGAATATGAAATTGCTCAAGTTTTAGCAGAAAATACAACAACTTTGTATAAATTCTATGCTATAACAGTAAACGGTGAAAACAAAACATCTGTAAATACTTTAGAAGAAGCGGAAAACATAGTTCAAGAAATGAATGAAGAGTATTCTGATGAGGTGGCAACAGTTGCAATATTGGAACAGTACACAAAAAATGAGGAAGATATAGGAACTGTTGAATTATCAGTAGCAAAAACAAGTATTGATACTGATTTAAGAGAAATAAAAAGCGAACAAGAAAGAATTGCAGAAGCAACATTTAATGGAGTATATTTTAGTACTCTACCAGTTGTAGGAAATATAACGTCCAGATATGGAGTTGTAGAAACAAGTGTAAGAAACCACGCACACGGTGGTCTAGATATAGCAGCGCCAGCAGGTACAAACATAAAGGCTGCTGCACCAGGTACAGTATCATATTCTGGCTGGATGAGCGGATATGGATATTTAATAATAATCGACCATGAAAATGGAGTTCAAACTTATTATGGACATTGTAGTAAATTATATGCATCAGTTGGAGATGAAGTAGAAGCAGGAACAGTAATTGCTGCCGTCGGATCAACTGGTAACTCTACAGGTAACCATTTACACTTTGAAATTAGATTAAATGGAAGCTCTGTAAACCCACAAAAATATATATACAAATAAAAATCCCTAGGCAGACATTGCTGGGGATTTTTTTGTTGGCACTTAAAGAATTCACGCCGAAATAAAGCAAAATTATTACATTTTTTTCACACATTTTTCACAATTCTATTGTAATATAAAAATGTAATGATGTAAAATAATACTGAAAGGAAGAATGAAAATGGAAGACAATAATAACATTCAAAATAATCAAGAAAAAGAAGTTAATAACAACATGGCAGAAAGCCAAGCAAATGTGCAAAATATGCAGGAAAATACACAAATGAATGCGCAATCAAATTCATACGCAAACACACAAGCAAGTGTGCAATCAAATATACAAGGAAATGCACAAAATGTGAACAATACATCAAAAACGCCTGATGCTGTAATGGATAAATCAGGAAAAGAGTTTAAGGCTGTAAAGCCAAACCAAAATACAAATTCAAAAAATAAAAAAACAAAATCTAACGGATTTGCAAAAACAGTTGCTGTACCATTTCTAAGTGGTGTTTTAGGAGCTGGAATAGTTTTAGGAACTTGCTTCGGAATTCCTGAAATAAAAGAAAATATTATTGGAAGCAATAAAGCTACAACAGTAACAACAAATTCTACAAGCACAAGTTCACAAATCAATACAACACAAATATCATTAGAAAAATATTCTGAAACAGGAATGGCTGTTGCTGCAAAGGTACAACCATCAATAGTAGGAATAAAAGTTGAATACACTGTAAATTCAATATTTATGAATAGACAAGGAACTGCAGAAGCAGAGGGTTCTGGAATTGTAATAAGTGAAGACGGATACATCTTAACAAACAATCACGTAATAAATTCTAGTTCATCATCTTCATATTATGAAATAGGAACTGCAAGTAAAGTTAGTGTATATCTATATAATGACGAAACAGAATATGATGCAAAAGTTGTTGGCACTGATGAGCAAACAGACTTAGCAGTTATCAAAATAGAAAAAGATGGACTTACTGCTGCAGAACTAGGAGATTCAGACAGTGTTAATGTAGGAGAATTTGCAATGGCAATAGGAAATCCACTTGGAATGCAAAGCTCTGTAACTGGAGGAATAATAAGTGCTGTAAACAGAGAAGTAACAGATTCAGATGAAAAAACATATAAATTAATTCAAACAGATGCTGCTATAAACTCTGGAAACAGCGGTGGAGCATTAGTAAATAGCAAGGGTCAAGTAATAGGTGTAAATACACTTAAAGTATCTGCAACAGGTGTTGAAGGAATGGGATTTGCAATTCCAATAAATTCAGCAAAACCTATATATGAACAATTAATTCAATATAACAAAGTAAAAAGACCTTATATAGGAGTTAGAGGAAGAGACTTAGACGCTGACACAGCAAAGAAAAATAATTTGGTTGAAGGAATATATGTTGCATCAGTAGATGAATATTCAGCAGCTGAAAAAGCAGGAATAAAATCTGGAGACGTAATTGTAAAAGCAGATGGTAAAGATGTAAAGACAATGACTGAACTAAATGAAGTAAAAAACACACATCAAATCGGTGATACAATGACAATTACAGTAAACAGAAATGGTAATACAAAGGAATTTACATTAACATTACAGGAACAACAATAAAATACTAACTAGTTACAGTTAGTTCACGCAAAGGACAAAAACTATTGGTAATATATAAGCATAGTTAGTAAGAACTGATACTTATTACTAACTAAAAAACAAAAACATCCCCTTTTATTTTCAAATTGATTGCCAGAGATATGGCAGTCAATTTTTTTATTCCTTTGATGCCAACTTTATGGAAATAAATACTTGAATTATTAAAAATAAAAATATATAATCAACTATGCAATAAATAGCAGAAAGGGAAATAACATGAAAAATAATATGGGCTTCGGAATAATAAAAATAATAATACTAATGATAATTATTGCACTAATTGCATTCAGCGGAGTTTATTTTGCAAGAATGAAATATCATGAATCAAAATTACAAACTATAAAAACAGATATGTTGCAAGTTCAATGGAAAGTAAAAAGCTATGTAGACAAACAAACTGTAAAAGGAGAAGAAGACAAATATTTAGGAACTAAAATAAGTGAAATAGAAGATGATGAACTTATAAATGAATTTTTAAAGGAAAATGTATTACAGGAAGATGAGTATGACAAGTTTTATGTCCTAAAAGATGAAGACATGCAAAAAGCAGAATTACAAATAACCAACTATGAAGGAAGCTACTTTTTAGTAAATTACGATGACTATGAAATTGTAGTCACGAAGGGATTTGAATATAATAAAGATGAAAAGTTGTACAAGCTTTCAGAAATTGAAAAGAAAACTGAGAGTAAAGAACAAGAACAAAATCAAGAGCAGAATCCAAACCAAGAAAATACAGAAATAGATACAAATACAGAAACCAAGGAAGAAGAATAAATAGCAATAGAAGAAGGTAGAAAATGAAGGAAAAAGAAGAACAAAGATTAAATATGCTAAAAGCAGAAGAAGAGAAACTTTACATTGAAAAAAACATGAAATATATATGTGGAATCGATGAAGCGGGACGTGGTCCATTAGCAGGGCCTGTTGTAGTTGGAGCAGTTGTAATGCCAAGAGATTCAAAAATAGAATGGGTAAACGACTCAAAGAAAGTAACAGAAAAAAGAAGAGAAATATTATATGATAAAATCACAGAAGAGGCCCTTGCTTGGGGGGTTGGAATAATATCAGAGAAAGAAATAGATGAGATAAATATTCTAAATGCAACAAAAATGGGCTTACATCTTGCTTTAGGAGAAGTAATTGAAAAACTAGGACAAAAGCCAGATATAGTAATAGTAGATGCTTTGAAAGACATAGATACATTCCAAATTCCATATCAATCAATAATAAAAGGAGATGCAACAAGATATTCAATTTCATGTGCATCAATAATTGCAAAAGTTACAAGGGATAGAATAATGAGACAATGGAATGAAATATATCCAGTATATGATTTTGAAAAAAACAAGGGATATGGAACAGCAGAACATATAAAGGCACTAAAAGATTACGGACCATGTCAAATACATAGAAAATCATTTATAAAACATTTTGTATAAATATTGTACAATAATATAAGTTGTGCTAATATTGTGGAAAAAGGAGAGGATGTTATGAAAAAGGAAGACTTAGAATTAATAGATTATTCTATATACTTTGCAACAAAAGCTCATGCAGGTCAAAAAAGAAAGTCAGAACCAGATTTAGATATGATTTTCCACCCATTCACTGTTGGAATGATTTTGCAAAGAGCTGGAGCTAATACAAATTGCGTTATAGCAGGAATTCTACATGATGTTGTAGAAGATACTAAATACACATTAGAAGACATCAAAAACGAATTTGGACCAGAAATTGCAAAAATTGTAGACGAAGTTTCAGAAGACAAAAGTTTAAAATGGAAAGAAAGAAAAATAGAAGCAATCAACAAAATAAAAACAGCAAGTATGGAAGGAAAACTTGTAGAATGTGCAGACAAGATTAGTAATCTTGAAACTTTATATGCTTTATATAAAGAAGAAGGCGAGAAAGTTTGGGAAAGCTTTAATAAACCTAAAGAAGTACAAAAATGGTATTATACAAGTATGTATGATGCAGTTTTAATGAATGCAACAGAAGAAAACAAATTATTTGAGAGATATAAAAAAATATTAAATAAACTTTTTTAGGGGGAAGACATGAAAACATCAATTGAAACAATTAATGCACAAAAGAACAGAATTGAAGGAAATTTAGAGTATATCAAATCAAATATAGGAAAAATGGAAGGACCAATCTTTGTAGAATTAATTGGAACAGCCAAAAGCGGAAAAACTACATTATTAAACAATATGACTGCATTATTAACAAAAAACGGAGTGCCAATGCAAAAAAGAGCTGAAACAGCTGAATATAATCCAATAGAAAACAAGGATATCGAAGAATATAATATCTGGATGTATAGTGAACTTATGAAAAACTTAAGTGAAGACATGAGCGATTTAACTCCAAGAGTTGTAATATACGACAGAGGAATGCTAGACAGACTTCCATGGATAGACTTTTCTGTGCATGAAGGTTCAATACCACAAGCAGATTCTGCAATATTAAAAAATTTATTTGAAAGTGAATTCATGAAAAGATATAAGCCATTAACTTATGGATTTATCACATCACCAGAAACAAGTGTACTAAGAAAAGGTAGAGAAGGAAGATTAGTAAACTTAAAGAGCGTAAAACTATTCAATGATTGTATGGCACAAGAAGACAAGGCTATATCAGCCGGATCAGGCCAATATAGCAAAATAAAAACAGATAATTATCAAGGATACTTAAAAGAGTTTATTATGGACTTTGCTGACAGAATGACATCTGATGTAAGAGACATAATACAAGAAAGAATTGCAGAAAAACAAGTAGATGATGAAATAGAAAAATAATAAGAAAAAAGCTACATACGAAAAGAAGATACGTCTTAAGAGAGGAATGAAAGTATGAACATTTTAGATATAATAGGGAAGAAAAGAGATGCAAAAGAACTAAACAAGGAAGAAATAGAATTCTTTGTAAGAGGATATACAGACGGAAGTATTCCAGATTATCAGGCTGCAGCACTTGTTATGGCAATTTATATAAATGGCATGAGCAAAGAGGAAACAACAAATCTTGCTTTAGCAATGGCATACTCTGGAGACGTGTTAGACTTATCCGATATAGGAGAAGTAGTAGACAAACATAGCACAGGCGGAATCGGAGATAAAATAACATTAATATTAATGCCGATAGTAGCATCTTTAGGTGTGAAAGTCGCAAAGATGTCTGGAAGAGGACTTGGTGCAACAGGTGGAACAAAAGACAAGCTAGAAGCAATACCTGGATATAGAACTGAAATTGAAATAGAAGAATTCATAGAAAATGTGAAGAAAATCGGAATAAGCCTAATAGGGCAAACTCTTAACTTGGCACCTGCAGACAAAAAATTATATGCATTAAGAGATACAATTAGTTGTACTGCCAATATTCCACTAATAAGCTCTAGTATAATGAGCAAAAAGATTGCGGCAGGAGCAAATAAAATTGTTCTAGATGTAACTTATGGAAGCGGAGCATTTATGAAAACAGTGCAAGAAGCGGAAGAATTATCTAAAACAATGATTGACATTGGCAAACTAGCAAATAAAGAAACAGTATGCATAATAACAAACATGGATCAACCATTAGGTGCTATGGTTGGTAACGCACTTGAAGTTATTGAAGCTGTAGAAGCATTAAAAGGAAACTTACAAGACGATGTAAAAAATGTTGTATTAGAACTTGGTGCATACATATTGAAGCTAGATGGCAAAGGAGATAACATACAAGAAAACAAAGAAAAAATTGAACAAGCAATCATGAGTGGAGAAGCATACAAAAAATTCTTACAGCTAGTTGAAAATCAAGGTGGAGACATCAGTTATATAGAAAACACAGAAAAATTTACAAAAGCCCAATATAAAATGCCGGTAGAAGCAAAAGAAACAGGCTATGTACAAAAACTGAATGCCGAAGAAGTAGGTAAAATAGCAATGCACTTGGGCGCTGGAAGAATGAAAAAAGAAGACAATATAGATTATGCCGTTGGAATAGAACTAATAAAAAAAGTAGGTTGCTATGTAGAAAAAGGCGAAACAATAGCATATATATATGCTGATGATGAACAAAAAGGAAAAGAAGCAGTAAGCAAACTACAAGAAATATATGAAATAAGTGCAGAAAAAGTGGACAAGCCAAAAGAAATATTAGAAATAATAGAATAAAATAAAAAATGGCAGGGAAGAAAACAGTAAATAGAAAATTAAAATAAAAAATAAAAAAGAAGCCTTCAACACGACTATGTTGGACTTCTTCTTTTTGTAAAAATCAACCAAGTATCTCAGGTGTATGATTTTTACTAATAATTTATAATGAAATTATAGTGAAAATTTAATATTCGTATTAGAATTCAAACCTGAATCTTTATTTAAATCTTGCTTAACACCTGAACAATTTAAGGTTGCAGAATTCAATCCTAAACCAGTAAGAGTTGTATAAAGCTCTTTATTCTTAAGCAATCTATTAACATTCTTCAATGAAACACCTGTTGAATAAGATAAAGCCTCAACAGAAATATCTTCGTCTGCATCAGACATAAAATTCTTTAGTTTAGAAACATCTTGTTCATCTTTTGCTTGGCATTGAGGACATACAGAACTTTCAGATATAAAGAAACAGCCACAACGTTCACATTTATTTAAATTCATAAGAAAACCTCCTCGTATTATAATGCAATTATAAAATTAAAATTCTTACAAATTGAATTAACAAAACTCAACTTTTTACATAAAGAATTGTAACATAAAAAAATGTAAAATTAAAGAGAAAAATGTAAAATAACAAAATAAAAATAAAAATCTAAAAAAGGCTTGATTTTTAGCCTTTTTTTTGATACAATATAACGTGTTAAAAATACGCACATAAATTTCAGTTTGAAAGAAGTGCTTTTGTAAAATCTATTTAAATGCAAAAGTTCTTTTAAATGTTAAAGATTTGTGGAGGGTAAAAACTAAAAGGAGGAACAAATTATGGCAGTAGTTGCAATGAAACAATTACTAGAAGCTGGTGTTCATTTCGGACATCAAACAAGAAGATGGGATCCTAGAATGGCTGAATATATATTCCAAGCTAGAAACGGAATTCACATCATCGATTTACAAAAAACATCAAAAAAATTAGATGAGGCTTATGCTTTCTTAAAAGAGCAAGCTGAGGAAGGAAAAACAGTTCTATTTGTAGGAACAAAGAAACAAGCTCAAGACTGCATGAAAGAAGCAGCTGAGAAATGCGGAATGTACTACGTTAACCAAAGATGGTTAGGTGGAATGCTTACAAACTTTGCTACAATAGAAAAAAGAATTGAAAGATTAAACGAACTTGAAAAAATGCAAGAAGACGGAACTTTCGATGTATTACCTAAAAAAGAAGTTATCCTATTAAAGAAAGAAATGGATAAATTAGAGAAAAACTTAGGTGGAATCAAAAACATGAAAGAACTTCCAGGAGTTTTATTCATAGTAGATCCTAAGAAAGAAAGAAATGCTATATTAGAAGCAAGAAAATTAAACATTCCTACAATAGGATTAATCGATACAAACTGCAACCCAGAGGATGTTGATTATGTTATCCCTGGAAATGATGATGCTATAAGAGCTGTTAAATTAATAGCAGACACAATGGCTAATGCAGTTATTGAAGGAAGACAAGGAGAAGCTTTAGAAGCTGAAACAGAAGAAGCTGCTCAAGAAAATGAAGAAGTTGCAACAGAAGAACCAAGCATGGAAGAAGTTGTTGCAAATTCAGAAGAAGACAAAGCTGAATAATAAATAACAACAAATACCAAGGGGTAGGGCCAGCTGCCCTATCCTTTAGTGTTCGTCCAATAGAAAGATTTTGGACGAAATCGTATAGATAAAAATAAACAAAATAAAATATTAGCTCCTAAGGTGAAAATGTTTAAAACAAAGTTACACAAAGGGAGAAATTAAAAAGGAGGATTTTTAAATGATTACAGCACAACAAGTTAAAGAGTTAAGAGAAAAAACAGGCGCAGGAATGATGGACTGCAAAAAAGTTCTAACAGAAACTGATGGAGATATGGAAAAAGCTACAGAATTACTTCGTGAAAGAGGAATTACAAAGGCTGCTAAAAAATCATCAAGAATTGCTGCTGAAGGATTAGTTGATAGCTATGTATCAGAAGATGGAAAAGTAGGAGCTGTTGTTGAAATTAACGCAGAAACAGACTTCGTTGCTCAAAATACAGACTTTAAACAATTCGTAAAAGATGTTGTAAAGCAAATTGCACTAAACAATCCAAAAGATGTTGAAGAATTATTAGCACAACCTTCAATAGCTGAAGAAGGAAAAACAGTTCAAGAAGCTTTAACTAACAAAATAGCAACAATCGGAGAGAACATGACAATAAGAAGATTTGCTAGATATGAATCTGCAAACGGATTAGTTGCTTCATATATTCATGGTGAAGGAAAAATTGGTGTATTAGTAGAGATGGAAAATGCAGACATTGAACTTGCAAAAGACGTTTGTATGCAAATAGCAGCTGCTAAACCAGAATATTTAAGCCGTGAAGATGTACCACAAGAAAGAGTTGACAAAGAGATGGAAATTCTTAAAATTCAAGCTATGAATGAAGGAAAACCAGAAGCTATAGCTGAGAAAATGGTACAAGGAAGAATTGGAAAATTCTATTCAGACATCTGCCTAGTAGACCAAGAATTCGTTAAAAATCCAGATATGAAGATTTCTGAATTATTAAAACAAAAAGGTGCTAAAGTAGTAGCATTTGCAAGACTTGAAAGAGGCGAAGGAATCGAAAAGAAAGAAGAAAACTTTGCTGAAGAAGTTGCAAAACAATTACAATAAAAATATTTAT
>OGQD01000142.1_pt1 | contig 57842 bp, 56 predicted proteins | sample 1553091 | NCBI WGS metagenome assembly OGQD01 (sample SAMEA2580290, study PRJEB22360) | human gut metagenome | biome: human gut; feature: human-associated habitat; material: faeces | place: Denmark | collected 2008/2010
GCTACACCCTCGGACGATCAGCAGCGGGCGCCGGGCCTGGCTCAGCCGTTCACGCAGCTCGGCCAGCGCGTTGGACGTCGGCGCGGCGCGGGTGATGGGCGACGGCGCCACATCGGCGACCTGTGCCGAACCGAACAGCACCTCCTCCGGCAGCCCGATCACCACCGGACCGGGCCGCCCTGACTGGGCGACGCGGAAGGCGCGGGTGACGATCTCGGGAATGCGGCGGATGTCGTCGACTTCGGTGGCCCATTTGGCCAGACCGCCGAACATCTGCCGGTAGTCCACTTCCTGGAAGGCCTCGCGGCCCTTGAAGGCGCTTTCCACCTGGCCGATGAACAGGATCATCGGCGTCGAGTCCTGCATCGCCGTATGCACGCCGTTGGCCGCATGGGTCGCGCCCGGCCCGCGGGTGACGAAGCAGATACCGGGGCGGCCGGTGAGCTTGCCGTAGGCATCGGCCATGTTCGAGGCGGCGCCTTCGTGGCGGGTGACGATGGTCTGGATACCGGACGCGTCGTGCAGCGCGTCGAGCACCGGCAGGTAGCTTTCGCCGGGGATGCAGTAGAGGGTATCCACCGCGTGAAGCTGCAGGGCATCGACGAGGATCTGGCCGCCGTTGCGGGCCGGGAGGTCGGACATGGGGATCGGATTCCTGGAGGGCAGGGGTGGGCTGATCTTCGAACAACTGCCAGGACGAACCAAGCGAGCATTCTTCGCAAGGTTATTCCTCCGAGGAATGAATGCACTGGCCGGGAGCCGGCGCGACGACGAACCGCGCTGGCGTTTTCCCTGAGTTGTCTATGGTTGATGCACGGGCGCACCTGCGTCCGCAGGACGTTTTGCTGCAAAAGGAGAACCTCCCATGCCCCACCTCTCGACGCGAGCCCTGCTCGCCGGCCTGTTCGCCAGCTCCAGCCTGCCCCTCTTCGCCGCCCTGCCTTCGGCGCCGGGGTATGTCGATGACAGCGGCTACAGCGCCGCGGCCAAGACCCGCATCCTGCCGGCGATGTTCGAGCAGAAGCTCACCAGTACGAAGTACATCGCCAAGGCCGACAATCCGTTGATCACCCTGGCCGAGTCCAGCGGCTTCAAGGAAACCTCCGACTATCACCAGACCCGCGCCTGGCTGCAGAAGCTGGCGGACGCTTCCGGCGGCGCCATCACCCTGAGCGACCTGCCGGAGAACAGCGCCACCGGCGAGCCGATGCTGCTGGTCACGGCCAGCCGCGAGGCAGACAAGTCGGCGGAGGGGCTGAACAAGTCCGGCAAACCGACCCTCTTCGTCGAGGCGGAAATCCATCCCGGCGAGGCCAACGGCAAGGACGCGATGTTCATGCTGCTGCGCGACATGACCACCGGCGACAAGCCGCTGGCGGGGCTGCTGGACAAGGTCAATATCCTTTTCATCCCCACCGTGAACATCGACGGAGACCTGCGCCGCAGTCCCTACGGGCGGATCAACCAGAACGGCCCGGAGGTCACCGGTTGGCGGGTCAACGGCCAGAACTACAACCTCAACCGCGACTTCACCAAGCTCGACAGCGCGGAAATCCGCAACGTCGCCTCGGTGTTCAACCAATACGACCTGAGCTTCTTCGTCGATACCCATTCCACCGACGGCGCCATGTACCCCTACGACAGCTCCTATTGCCACAACGGCAACGGCTGGTCGCCGGCCTCCAGCGAGTGGATGGACAAGGTCATGCGGCCGCCGGTCTACAAGGAGCTGGAAGGCGACGGCCATGTGGTCCACGAGTGCATCAGCTTCAACGACAACCAGGATCCGACCAAGGGTTACTACCCCTATCGCACCGACCTGGCGCGGTTCTCCAACCAGTACGGCGACATGCGCAACGTGCCGTCGATCCTCATCGAGCAGCACGCGCTGCATCCCTACGAAACCCAGGTGCTGGGCAACTACGTGATGCTCAAGGCGATGTTCCAGGTGATCGGCGATAACGCCGATTCGCTCAAGCAGGCCATCACCAAGGACCGTGAGCGCCTGGCCGCGCAGAAGGACGTGATCCTCACCTGGAAGCCCGGAAAAGAGCAGCACACGCCGTTCACCGTCGGCGACTACCGCTACGAGGAATCGCCGATCACCGGCAAGAAGACCATCGTCTGGAGCAACAAGCCCAAGCAACTCGATGTGCCGATCAGCGATAACTCGGTGCCGGACCTGGTGGTGAAACGACCGAAGCAGTTCGTCGTGCCGGTGCAGTGGGGCGAGGTGATTGCGCGCCTGAAGTCCCACGGCATCCAGATGAAGACCCTGGACAAGGCCACGCCCATCGAGGTGACCCTGAACCGCATGGACGACATCAAGCTGGCCGGCGGCTTCGAGCCGGACCGTGCCGCCACCAACGAGATTCCCGGCTACGAGGGACATCTGCTGGTGAGCGGCACCGGCAAACCGTTCCAACGCCGGCAGACCTACCCGACGGGCTCCGTGGTGATCGATACGGACCAGCCGCTGGGCGTGCTGGCGATCAACCTGCTGACGGCGGAGAGCCCGGATTCGTTCTGGTCCTGGGGCTTCTTCAACTCGACGCTGGTGGTCGCCGAGGAGCCGGAGGAGTACGTGATGGAACCGATGGCGCGCAAGATGCTCGCCGAGGACCCGAAGCTCAAGGCCGAGTTCGAGAAGAAGCTCAAGGACGACAAGGCCTTCGCCAAGGACGCCCAGGCGCGCCTGCAGTGGTTTTACCAGCGCACGCCGTTCTATGACGTGAATGCCTACGTGTATCCGGTGGGGACGGTGTACTGAAGCCAGATCCGCAGAAATGACAACGGCGCCCGAGGGCGCCGTTGTTCTTACCTTTCCAGAACTTACAGGCTGGCGATCTTCTCGCGCTGCTGGATCAGGTTGGTCACCGCCTGTTCCGCTTCAGCCAGTTTGGCGCGTTCTTTCTCGATCACTTCCGGCGGTGCCTTGGCGACGAAGCCTTCGTTGGACAGCTTGCCGCCGACGCGTTTGACTTCGCCTTCCAGGCGCTGGATTTCCTTGTCCAGGCGCGCCATTTCCGCGGCCTTGTCGATCAGCCCGGCCATCGGTACCAGCACCTGCAGGTCGCCGACCAGCGCGGTGGCGGACATCGGCGGTTCTTCGCCTTCGTCCAGCACGCGGATGGTCTCGAGCTTGGCCAGCTTCATCAGCAGCGGCTCGTTGTCGGCCAGGCGGCGGTGGTCTTCGGGCGAGGCGTTGTTCAGCACCAGGTCGATGCGCTTGGCCATGGAGATGTTCATCTCGCCACGGATCTGGCGGATGCCCAGCATCAGGGCCTTGACCCACTCGATGTCGCCTTCGGCGGCGGCGTCGATCTTCGCCTCGTCGGCGACCGGCCAGGGTTGCAGCATCAGCGTTTCACCATCCTTGCCGGCGGACGCCTTGATGCGCTGCCAGATTTCCTCGGTGATGAACGGCATGAACGGGTGCGCCAGGCGCAGTGCGGTTTCCAGCACGCGCGCCAGGGTGCGACGGGTGCCGCGCTGGCGTTCGATCGGCGCGTTCTCGTCCCACAGCACCGGCTTGACCAGTTCCAGGTACCAGGCGCAGTACTCGTCCCAGATGAACTCGTAGAGGGCCTGGGTGGCCAGGTCGAAGCGGAAGGCATCGAGCTGACGGGCGACTTCGATCTCGGTGCGCTGCAGGGCGGAGATGATCCAGCGGTCCACCGAGGACAGCTCGACCGGCTCGCCATTCACGCCGGTGTCCTTGCCATCGGTGTTCTCGATGACGAAGTTGGCTGCGTTCCACAGCTTGTTGCAGAAGTTGCGGTAGCCCTCGACGCGGCCCATGTCGAACTTGATGTCACGACCGGTGGAGGCCAGCGAGCAGAAGGTGAAGCGCAGGGCGTCGGTGCCGTAGCTGGCGATGCCTTCGGGGAACTCGGCGCGGGTCTGCTTGGCGATCTTCTCGGCGAGCTTGGGCTGCATCATGCCGCTGGTGCGTTTTTCCAGCAGCTCGTCCAGGGTGATGCCATCGACTATGTCCAGCGGGTCGAGCACGTTGCCCTTGGACTTGGACATCTTCTGGCCCTGGCCATCGCGCACCAGACCGTGGACGTAGACGGTCTTGAACGGGATCTGCGCGCTGCCATCGCCGTTCTTGATCAGGTGCATGGTCAGCATGATCATGCGTGCCACCCAGAAGAAGATGATGTCGAAGCCGGTCACCAGCACGTCGGTGGGGTGGAAGGTCTTCAGGTATTCGGTCTGTTCCGGCCAGCCGAGGGTGGAGAAGGTCCACAGGCCCGAGCTGAACCAGGTGTCCAGTACGTCTTCGTCCTGGCGCAGGTTGGCGTCGCCCAGGTTGTGCTTGGCGCGGACTTCGGCTTCGTTGCGGCCGACGTAGACGTTGCCGGCGTCGTCGTACCAGGCCGGGATGCGGTGGCCCCACCACAGTTGACGGCTGATGCACCAGTCCTGGATGTCGCGCATCCAGCTGAAGTACATGTTCTCGTACTGCTTGGGCACGAACTGGATGCGGCCGTCTTCCACGGCGGCGATGGCGGGTTCGGCCAGCGGCTTGGTGGAGACGTACCACTGATCGGTCAGCCACGGCTCGATGACGGTGCCGGAGCGGTCGCCCTTGGGCACTTTCAGCGCATGGTCGTCGATCTTCTCGAGCAGGCCGGCGGCTTCGAAGTCGGCGACGATCTGCTTGCGTGCGACGAAGCGGTCCATGCCGGCATAGGCGGCGGGCAGGCTGGCGTCGAACTCGGCGTTGACGCTGCCGTCGAGCTGGAACACCTGGGCGGTGCCGAGCACGGCGGCGTTCTTGTCGAAGATGTTGATCAGCGGCAGGTTGTGGCGCTTGCCGACTTCATAGTCGTTGAAGTCGTGGGCCGGGGTGATCTTCACGCAGCCGGTGCCGAACTCGCGGTCGACGTAGTCGTCGGCGATGATCGGGATGCGCCGGCCCACCAGCGGCAGGTCGATGAAGGTGCCGATCAGGGCGGCGTAACGCTCGTCTTCCGGGTGCACGGCGACCGCGCTGTCACCCAGCATGGTTTCCGGACGGGTGGTGGCGACGATCAGGTGGTCCTTGCCGTCGGCGGTCTTGTTGCCGTCGGCCAGCGGGTAGCGCAGGTGCCAGAGGTGGCCCTTCTCGTCGTGGTTCTCCACTTCCAGGTCGGAAATGGCGGTGTGGAACTTGGTGTCCCAGTTGACCAGGCGCTTGCCGCGGTAGATCAGGCCGTCCTCGTGCAGGCGCACGAAGGCTTCCTTGACCGCTTCGGAGAGGCCGTCGTCCATGGTGAAGCGCTCGCGCGACCAGTCCACGGAGGAGCCCAGGCGGCGGATCTGGCGGGTGATGGTGCCGCCGGACTGGTCCTTCCACTCCCAGACCTTCTCGAGGAACTTCTCGCGGCCCAGGTCATGACGGGCGATGCCCTGCGCGGCCAACTGGCGCTCCACCACCATCTGGGTGGCGATGCCGGCGTGGTCGGTACCCGGCTGCCACAGGGTGTTGCGGCCCTGCATGCGGCGGTAGCGGATCAGCGCGTCCATGATGGCGTTGTTGAAGCCGTGACCCATGTGCAGGCTGCCGGTGACGTTCGGCGGCGGGATCATGATGGTGTACGGCTCGCCGGAACCTTGCGGGGCGAAGTAGTTCTCTTTCTCCCACAGGGGATACCAGTGGGATTCGATGGCGTGGGGCTGGTAGGTCTTGTCCATGAGCGCGGCGGGACCCTGATAAGGCTAGACGGAAAACCGCTGAGTATAACGGGAGGCGGGGCACTCAGGCCACCGGCGCGGATGGCCGTGTGCCCGCAAAAGGGGCATGCAGGAGCAAGCCTGCTCGCCAACGCTCTTCTGCAAGCTCGCAGTGGCGATGGTTCGCGAGCAAGGGCTAGGCACACCCTCGTTCCTCCAAAAGCGGAATGGCGCGGGATGTCAGGGCTTGCGCTGGGCCAGCAGGCGCTGCATCCGCGCTTCCAGGCGGCGCTGCAGTTCGGCTTCGATCTGCGGGGCGAAGTCGTCGATCACATCCTGCAGGATCAGTTGAGCGGCCGCGCGCAGCTCCAGGTCCAGGCGATTCAGCTCGCTAGCCTGGGCAACGGCGTTCGGCTCGACCGGTTGGATGGCAGGCGCCGCCGGGCCCTGGGGCGCGGGCGTGACGACGTCGGAGAGCAACGGGATGTTGTCCGGCTCGAAGGATTCGGTGAGCAGGGGCGGCTCGGCCGCCGATTCGTCCAGCAGATCCTGGATCTTCTTCAGGTCTTCCAGCAGGTGGTCGGGGTCGTGCGGGGGCTTGCGGTTGTCCATGGTCTTGGCGGTGACGCTCTCAAGGGCGCGGCAGGCGATGGTCCTGCAAAGGATAGCCCTGCTCGCGGTAGCGACGGAAATTCTCCCGCGCGGCCTGACGAATCGCCGGTTCCTCGATCACCAGCTCGGCGACTCGGTTGAAGCGGTCGACGAACGCAGGAATGGCCAGGGTCAGGTTGATCAGCAGGTCCCGGTGGCTCTCCGGCGGCTCGCCCAGGGCCAGCACAATGGGCGAGTCGGCGTCTTCTTCCACCGCGTTGTGTGGGATGAAGGTTTCCCCACGGAAGTTCCACAGCCGGGCATCCAGCGCGTCGCGCTGGGCCTCATCGCTGCACAGCACGAAGATGCGCATGCCTTGCCGCCAGGCCTTTTCGGCCAGGCGACAGGCGATGGTCAGGCGTGCGTCGGGATCGGCGCTGGGAATGACGTAGAAATCCACACGCGTCATGCGTTCGATCCCATCGGCAGATTGCACTGTGCCATTACTTGGCGCGGTCCAGCAGGTACTGGGTCAGCAGTGGAACCGGGCGGCCCGTGGCGCCCTTGTCCTTGCCGCCGCTGATCCAGGCGGTGCCGGCGATGTCCAGGTGCGCCCAGTGGAACTTCTTCGCGAAGCGCGACAGGAAGCAGCCGGCGGTGATGGTGCCGGCCTTCGGCCCGCCGATGTTGGCGATATCGGCGAAGGGACTGTCCAGCTGCTCCTGGTACTCGTCGAACAGCGGCAGTTGCCAGGCGCGGTCGTCGGCGACTTCACCGGCCTTGAGCAGTTGCTTGATCAGCGCGTCGTTGTTGCCCATCAGGCCCGAGGTGTTGGAGCCCAGGGCGACGATGCAGGCGCCGGTCAGGGTGGCGATGTCCACCACGGACTGCGGCTTGAAGCGCTCGACGTAGGTCAGCGCGTCGCACAGCACCAAGCGGCCTTCGGCGTCGGTGTTGAGGATCTCGACGGTCTGGCCGCTCATGGTGGTGACGATGTCGCCCGGACGGGTGGCGCCGCCGCTGGGCATGTTCTCGGCACAGGCCATCACGCCGACCAGGTTGATCGGCAGCTGCAACTCCAGCACGGCGCGGAAGGTGCCGAACACGGAGGCGGCGCCGCACATGTCGAACTTCATCTCGTCCATGCCCAGGCCGGGCTTGAGGCTGATACCGCCGGTGTCGAAGGTGATGCCCTTGCCGACCAGGACGTGCGGGGCTTCGTCCTTCTTCTTCGCGCCGTTGTACTGCAGCACGATCAGGCGCGGCGGCTGGTCGCTGCCCTGGGCGACGGCGAGGAACGAGCCCATGCCCAGCTCGCGGAGTTTCTTCTCGTCGAGGACCTCGACTTTGAGACCCTTGTATTCCTTGCCCAGCGCCTTGGCCTGTTCGCCGAGGAAGGTCGGGTGGCAGAGGTTCGGCGGCAGGTTGCCCAGGTCGCGGGTCAGCGCCATGCCGTTGGCGATGGCCTGGGCTTCCTTGGCGCCCTGTTCGACAGCGGCGGCGTCGGCCTTGTCGGCGAGCAGGGTGATCTTCTTCAGCTTCGGCGCTTCGGCCTTCTGGCTCTTGAAGCGGTCGAAGACGTAGGTGCCGTCGGCCAGGGTTTCCACCTGCAGGCGAGCCTTGCCGTGGGCATTGCGGCCTTTTACGGCCAGGTCGCCCAGGGCCAGCACGGCGTCGGCGCCGCCCAGGTTCTTCAGGTTACCGAGGACGGCGGAAACCAGTTTGCGGTAGGCGCGGTCGGAGAGTTCGCGCTCTTTGCCGGCGCCGACCAGCAGCACGCGCTCGGCCTTAAGGTTGGGTAAATCTTGCAACAGTAGAGTCTGGCCCACCTTGCCTGCCAGGTCGCCGCGCTTGAGCAGGTTGGCGATGGCACCGCCGGTGGCTTCGTCGACGGCCTTGGCGCTGGCGCCGAGCTTGCGGCCTTCGCCCACGGCGATGACCAGGGTAGCGGTCTTCAGGGTTTCCGGACGTACGCTTTTTACAAGGAATTCCATGGCTGAGTGTCCCCGGGACAAAGAGCAGAAGGGTCTGCGAATGAAGATGGACTGCGCAGTGACAGGCCTGGCGAATCGCAGGATAATGCCGGCTATTTGCGCTGGGTCGCGTCCGCGCGCACCCGGCAATGCTTCACGGCGGCTAGTTTGAGCGTAGCCGCCCGAGCGTGACAACCCTGGAGTGTCCGGTTTGATTGTCTTCCGTTACCTGTCCCGTGAAGTGCTGATCACCATGAGCGCGGTGAGCGCCGTGCTGCTGGTCATCATCATGAGCGGCCGTTTCATCAAGTACCTGGCGCAGGCGGCCCAAGGCCTGCTCGATCCGGGTTCGCTGTTCATGATCATGGGCGTGCGCCTGCCGGGCTTCCTGCAGCTGATCCTGCCGCTGGGCCTGTTCCTCGGCATCCTGCTGGCCTATGGCCGCCTGTACCTGGACAGCGAGATGACCGTGCTCACCGCCACCGGCATGAGCCAGCAGCGCCTGCTCGCCATCACCCTGGCACCGGCACTGTTCATCGCCCTGCTGGTGGCATGGCTGAGCCTGTGGCTGGCGCCGCAGGGCATCACCCAGATGCAGCTGCTGCTGAACAAGCAGGATGCGATGACCGAATTCGACACCCTGGCGCCGGGGCGCTTCCAGTCGATGCGCGATGGCACGCGGGTGACCTATACCGAAACCCTGGCCAACGAACGCACCGAGCTGGGCGGGGTCTTCATCTCGGACAAGAACCGCCCGCGCAACGGCAAGGATGGCGGCACTTCGGTGCTGGTCGGCGCCACTGGCGTGCAGGAAATCCATGCCGACGGCAGCCGCTACCTGATCCTCAAGGACGGCTACCGCTACGACGGCACGCCTGGCCAGGCTGATTACCGCGAGATCAAGTACGACACCTATGCTGCCTTGTTGCCCAAGCCGGAAGTGAGCAGCGAGATCGACGACCGCGACGCCATTCCCACCTCCGAGCTGCTGGGCAGCGACGACCCGCGCATGAAGTCCGAGCTGCAATGGCGCCTGTCCATCCCGCTGCTGGTGTTCGTGGTGACTGTGCTGGCGGTGCCGCTGTCGCGCGTGAACCCGCGCCAGGGGCGCTTCCTCAAGCTGCTGCCGGCGGTGCTGCTGTACATGGCCTACCTGGCGCTGCTGATCGCCGGGCGCGGCATGCTCGACAAGGGCAAGATCCCCATGGCCCTCGGCCTGTGGTGGATCCACGGGATATTCCTGGCCATCGGCCTGCTGTTGTTGTACTGGGAGCCGCTGCGTCTGAAGCTGGCCGCCAAGCGGGCGAAGTCGGGCGGGGAGCTGAAGCATGCGTAAGCTGGATCGTTACATCGGCACGACCGTCTTCGTTTCCATTCTCGCGGTACTCGGAGTGATCCTCGGCCTGGCCGAGCTGTTCGCCTTCGTTGACCAACTGGGGCAGATCGACGAAAGCTACACCCTGACCGAAGCCCTCAAATTCGTCCTGCTGACCGCGCCGAGCCGTGGCTACGACATGCTGCCCATGGCGGCGCTGATCGGCTGCCTGGTGGGGCTGGGTACCCTGGCCAGCAACAGCGAGCTGACCATCATGCGCGCCGCCGGCGTGTCGCTGCAGCGCATCGTCTGGGCGGTGATGAAGCCGATGCTGGTGCTGATGTTCGCCGGCATCCTGGTCGGCGAGTACGTGATTCCCTATACCGAAACCGCCGCCCAGAGCGGGCGCGCCCTGGCGCAGAGCGGCAACGGCTCGCAGAGCTCCAAGTCTGGCTTGTGGCACCGCCAGGGGCATGAATTCATCCACATCAACGTGGTGCGTCCGGACGGCGTGCTGCTGGGGGTGACGCGTTACGACTTCGACGAGAACCGTCGCCTGCAGACCGCGAGTTTCGCGCGCCAGGCGGTCTTCAAGGACAATCGCTGGATCCTTCGTGGGGTGAGCACGACCGTCTTGCATGGGGATGAGAAGCGCAGCGAGGTCATCACCAAGAAAGGTGAGATTTGGAATATCCAGCTCAGCCCGCAACTGCTCAATACCGTGGTGATGGAGCCTGAGGCGCTGTCGATCACTGGCCTGTGGAGCTACATCCATTACCTGCAAGAGCAGGGCTTGAACTCCAATCGCTACTGGCTGGCGTTCTGGACCAAGATCCTGCAGCCGCTGGTGACGGCCGCCCTGGTATTGATGGCGATCTCCTTCATCTTCGGTCCGCTGCGTAGCGTGACCCTCGGCCAGCGGGTGTTCACCGGCGTGCTGGTGGGCTTCACCTTCCGTATTGCCCAGGACCTGCTTGGCCCGTCCAGCCAGGTGTTCAACTTCCCGCCGCTGCTGGCGGTGCTGGTGCCGGCGGCCATCTGCGCTTTCCTTGGCACGTTGCTGCTGAAAAGGGCGGGTTGATCCATCGCAAATGAAAAAGCCGGCAATCGCCGGCTTTTTTGTCTGCCGGGGTCAGCCCCGGCCTTGCGTTGCCTTGCGCACCGCCTTGGGAATCTGGATCACCACGCTTTCCGAGTAGCGGTCCTGCCAGGTGCGCTTGTCCTTGTCCCAGAGCATCCAGAGGAAGCCCAGGCCGACGCAACCCCAGGAAACGATGGCAATGACGAAGCGCAGCAGCGCCTGCATCAGGCTGATGCGCGTCCCGTCCGCGTTCTGCACGCGCACGCCCCAGACCTGCATGCCCAGGGTCTGGCCGCTATGGGTCCAGAATTTCGCGAAGAAGGCGAACACGCTGATGAACAGCAGGCTGGACAGCAGCGGATCGCCGGTCAGCGCGCCCTGGTCGGCCAGCATGCGGAGTTTCTCGCTGCCATAGATCAGGCGCAGGAAGCCTTGCTGGTAGATGAGCGTCACCACCATCAGCAAGGCCACGCAGAGCAGGAAGTCGTAGAACATCGCGGCAAAGCGACGGACGAGCGTGGCGGGCGGGAAGTCTCCCGCGGGCTGGAGCTGCTGCTTGGGCATGAGCGTCTTCTATGGAGGCTGGGATCGATGGGGCCGGGATTATACGGATTCCTGCGCACGGCGCCCTGCGGCGGAGGCTGTTCTAAGCTCAAACCACGTCCGCTGCCCACGGGGAGTGGCAATGCGCCGCAGGTCGCGACGCCGTCGAGCAAGGATCAAGGATGCCGCTACGCAGTTATACCCGGCGCAGGCTGCTGCCCCGCCTGGTCTTTTCACTTTCCATGGCACTGCTGCCGCTGCTGCTGGGCAGCGCCATTATCTATTGGCAGGCCTTGCGCAGCCTGACCGTCGAGGCCAGTACCGCTGCGAACGAAGCCGTGCGCCTGTTCGATGTGATGCTCGGCAATGCCACCGGCGCGGCCCGCGTGGCGCTGCTGCACGCCGATGAGTCCTGCGACGAGGCGACCCTGGTGCTCAGGGAGCAGGTCGCCGTGGTGCCGTTCGTCCGCTCGGTCAACCTGGCCCGCGACGACGACATCTACTGTACGTCGTTGTTCGGCGAGTTCGATGAGCTGCTGGACCCTTCTCTCTATGCGCAGGGGCAGTTGCGGATGATGGCCGGGAACCGGGTGACGCCGGACTCTGCCCTGCTGATCCTGCGTCGGCAGCAGGGAATCTACGCGGCGCTTGCCACTGTTGACGGACGCTACCTGAGCAACACCCTGCAATTGGTCGATCAGCGCAGTGACCTGCAGCTGCAGGTCGGACGGCAGTGGATGGACGAGGAGGGCGCGGTGCGCGACGGCGAGCCGTTGCCGTTGCCGCTGGGGCACGTCGCGCGGCGCTCTGAGCTGTTTCCGTATGCGGTGATCGGTGGCTTCCCTGCCGGGGCGCAATGGCGGCACATCCGCGAAGACTCGCTGCCGCTGGTGGCACTGATGCTCATGTTGGGCGGCGTCTCAGGCCTTGCCTGTTTCTGGCTCTGGGGCCGCTCCGCGACCCCGAGTCTGGAGCTGGAGAGAGCCCTGCTGGCGGGGGAGTTCGTCCCTTACCTGCAGCCGCTGGTGGACGCACGGGACGGCCGCTGGATCGGCGCCGAGGTGCTGATGCGCTGGATTCACCCGCGCGAAGGGATGGTCGGGCCGGATCTGTTCATTCCCATGGCCGAACGTTCCGGGCTCATTGTGCCGATGACCCGCGACCTGATGCACCAGGTCGCCGATGGCCTGGCGCCACACGGCGAGTTGCTGGGCGATGGCTTCCACCTGGGCTTCAACATCAGCGCCCGGCACCTCACCGAGCCGGGGCTGTTCGAGGATTGCCAGGAGTTCCAGGCGCGGTTCCTGCCGCATCGTCCCGAGTTGACCCTGGAACTGACCGAGCGTGAGCTGATCGTCTCCAGTGGGGCCATCGACGAGTTGTTCGACAATCTCCATGCTCAGGGCGTCTACCTGGCGATCGACGACTTCGGCACTGGTAACTCCAGCCTGGCGTACCTGCACCGTTTCAAGGTCGACGCGCTGAAGATCGACCGCAGTTTCGTCGCGATGATCGGAGTGGACGCGCTGTCCTCGCACATCCTCGACAGCATCGTCGAACTGTGCGGCAAGCTGAATCTGCGGATCGTTGCCGAAGGCGTGGAGACCGAGGAACAGTGGCGCTACCTGGCGCAATGCGAGGTGGACGTGCTGCAGGGCTATCTGTTCGGCAAGCCGATGGCGCTGGCCGCCTTCATCGAAGCGCTGAAGGCCAGAAACGAAAAAGCCCGCTGAATGAGCGGGCTTTCAAGTGTTCCCTCCACTGAGGAGAGGGAGGATGGTGCCCCGGGAGAGACTCGAACTTATCGCTTAAAGGTACGTGGCATCTGGCTTCTGTTGAGCGTTCACTGGATTGGTGCCCCCAATTGTGCCCCCAAAGAGAATTGTGCCCTGGCTACTGAGGTTCGGGAGCGGTTGAAAGCTCAGTTTCACGCTCCTCTCGGAAATCGTTAGGAAGGACTTCTGAGAGGCATGGTTCATGGGAAGTTATCGCCGCCCTGGACTCGAGGCGCTTGCGAATGTTGCGCGCGCACATGGCGCTGTAGAAGTCCTCGCCGAGGAGGCGCGCGAGGAAAATTAGGGCGACGAAAGCCAGGAGCCCAAGTGCCATTCCATATGGCATCGGCATAGTGAAGGAGAGGTACGCGAAGAAGAAAATGCCGGCCAGAATGCAGTAAGAGAGCGATACGAGGCCGATCGCGGCACCTACCCAGTCGAGCCGAGTGATTCGTATGCTAGGTGTGGTGTCTTGCGGACCTTGCTCAATGTGCTTCGCCAGCCAACGTAGCTGCGTGCGATCCCACAGCCCCAACGAAGCAATTCCTATCAGAAAATCCATCTTCTGCTTGCCGGCCGTAACGCCCGAGGCGACACGGAAAGCTTCGAGTTCGATGGCGTCATCCAGGTACTGGGCGAGTGGGCGGTGATCTTTTTTAACGCTGGCCCGCAGCTCATTGAGCCGCTTGAAGCGCTTCTGTACGAAATTCTTGTCGTGAAAGTCGAAGGCAGATCCAAGCGTCGAGATAGTTTTGGCGAACACCAACGCGGCTATTGCCAGCACGCTGTAGCCGCTGCCTAAAACACTCTGCGCCTGCTGAAGTAACGCTTCCATACACGGACTCCCTTTTCTTCCCTGAGGGGTGCTGCTTCTCTTCAGCGTCATCGTACCGCATCAGAGTTCGCAAACTCCGGACAGGCACTGCCTTTTCGGGCGACCGTTTCCGGTTGGTTGAGTGCTGCGCAGCCAGCCATGGCGCGGGTTTCGCTTCAAACCGGAACCGGAACCGGATTGCCCAGGAAAAGCTGGTATGTAGTCCGAAGTCGGGGCTCGAATTACCCTCACATCTGCAATGTGCTTAGGGGCCCCAGTTGCTATCCGATAGCAGATCCACGTAGCAGCATTTGCAGAGTGCAGCTAGCGGCTCGCGCTTAACGCAATATAAAACGCTCAACGAGTACACATGGGGACACCATAAAAGACGCTTGCAGGGATAAGATCTCCGAAAGCAGCGAATATAGTGCCGAATACCGCCGCGGCGAAGCAGACTCCATTGATGTGCTCACGTAAATTGGTTCCGTCGGCTAGCTCACGAGAGAGTCGGTCTTCGTCCGCAGCCATGTAGCCTTGTACCAGGACTGCTAGACCCACGTAGATCGCCCCCAGACGCTGAGGCCAGCAAATGCTTCCCAAGAGAAGAGTCATGCCTACGCAAATAGCTGGCGTGCCTAGCGCGAAGAAGGCTGTGGTAAGCAACGTGTAATGTCGGAGAATTTTTGACATTGAGGGTTTTCGTCCTTGAAGAATTGCTGGTGATCGTGAGAACCATCAACCACGATCACGTCTATTGGCCGGGCTCCATAGGGTGATCCAGTTTCCAATCGCTACAAAATTCATGAGCGGCTCACATCCAAGACCATGACTGCCACGCGGCCTTCTCGCGAAGCCTGGCTGCATTCCACAAGCATGCGCTGTAGTTCCTGAGGTGAGGACGGGCGAGGTCTGCCGGCTGGACACACAAGACGTTTGTTGGTCGGGACGGTCTCTCCGAACCATAAAACTAGGTAAATGCCATAGCCGCCGGCACGCCAATCAGGCGTGTACAACTGATCCAACTGGCTGTCCGCACCTTCCCACAGTTGCCGATGCCATTGCCCCTTGATCTCGATAGGCAAGCGCAAGGCGCCTATACAACAGGCAATGTCGACCTCTCTGTCGCTCGCGATATGAGTCTCAGGCTCATAGGACACTTCAGCCGAACCCTGTCGCAGCAGGCCTAGCAAGTGATCACGGCAATGTTCTTCGGGATGGGGACGCATTGCATCGCCATAGAATCCCCGCCATGACTCTGCGTCATCGCTCTGGATTTTGGCCTGGACCACATTTAGTTCTTCCAGCATCCAGGTCTGCAGGTCCTGAGCGGTCGACGGGAGGTGGTTCGAGATAACGGCTGCAATGGATGCCATGGGGGGAGGCGCATAAGTGGCCTCCACACGATTGCGAGCTTGCTCGGCGCAGGCGATAAATAAAGCATTCGTATAACCATCGAACGGTGCGTCACGCAGTCGGGCCATAGCCTTGCACGCGAGTAGGCTGGGATCGTTGCCCAAGCGATTCATAAGCTGGCGCAGGTAATCGCTTGCATCCCAAGCATTAGTATCACCCCCCCATCCGCTCAGCGGTGGTGGGGTGTAGACCCAGATCCCGCGGAATGTGGTGATGATCCACTCCAATTGCGCGGGAGAAAGAGTTGTGTCCTCGGCACTACTCCTGTGACGGCGTGAGCTGCTGCGATCGCGAATGGCCCACAGCAACTCAGGAGCAATTGTTGACTCGGAAAGCCTTGCTGCTGTTTCTTCGAAATCAACGATCAGGCCGACAGCGTCCCAATTCCGTTGCTGACTCTCGCGAACGCATTTCCGTTCGGTACAGAGGAGAAGGAGCTCGTGATGCCTATGAGCATTTAACAATCGGTCGATTAGGAGGTTTTCAACCTGATCAGGCAGAGTGTTGAATCTCTGCAGCCAATCTAGAGCTAACTCGTTTGCTAGCGGCGCCTGTGAGCTGTCATTCATAAGGTCATGAAGCCCGGTCACATGTTCACGCGCTGCTCTAATCTGCGGTTCCATCAACATGCGCACTGCAGAAGACCAGTGCCCTCGATTCTGCAGTTCGTTGGTCAGTAGCGGCTCGAGTCTTGCGATGTCTGCATGTTGATCCACTCTGGTGGATTTCACTACAAACAGGGCAGCCATTAAGCGCTCTTCGTTTAGATCGTCGATACCTATTCCGTTGCGAAGACGTTCGGCTAGCGCTGCGATGATGATGTAGCCGGCTTTGTACTCTTTGTCCTTAGCATAGCTTTGGGCGATATCATCAGCAGTCGGAACTGGAGGCCATTGTTTCAGAAATGCCTCGAACCCCAAGTGCGCAGCGCGTGCTAGCTCCTCACCCAACCATTGGGCGATGCGTTCATGAGCTGGTACATCATTCCTTATGTCCGAATAAAGCTTGAGGTAGGCCATAGCGGGACCAACAATGACACCATACCGGCCCTCGATCATGAGTTTCTTCCGGGCAGAAAAGTGCTCCCGATGCTCTAAATGCCTCTTCTCTAGCTCTTGTCGCCTAGCAGTGCGCCATTCCTCCTGCTCGATCTGCCACTGATGTACAGTGGGGGTTGCCAACTTGTCGATCCAATCGAGAAGGTCGCTCTGCTTTCTCGCGAAGGGTTTTGCAGCGTGGCGGACTTCAACGCCGTGCGATTGGTCGTGCGCAACTAGTTGAACGATGTCCCTCCAGGAGTCGTCATTGCGGTCCATGGGATCTAGCACCGCTAGCAAGGCAAGCGCATCACCTTCGGTGCAAAAGAAGCCGCTCGATTTTCTTTGAAGTTCCATGTACCTGTGCCAGGCAGATTTCCCGTCGGCACTATCCAAGATCACCATTCGCTGTACGGCTTGGCGAAGGTTGGTGTTGGTCGTTAGGTAGTCCTGCAACTGTTGGCGTGGCTCGTTATCGAAGCCGTCGCTTAAGTCAAAGGGGCTTAGCCAGCGCCATAGCGACTGAGGATCAAGAGGGCCGCAATGAAGGCGCCGTGCGATCAGTCGGTAGGCAAAGTCCGAAAGCTCTGCCTTGTTCTCGTAGTCGGATGCCTCGAGTGACGCAGAGACACGGATAGATGTGACCGCGAAGTGGTCTAGGAAAGATTCCAGCCGGTTGTCAGGTAGGTTCATCTCGAGTAGATAGAACGGGCGTGCTGTCCTCCCGTCCTTGATGGCGTACTTCTGCACCAGTTCAGCTATCAGCCGATCATCAAACGGGGCATATCCCAACTGGTCCATTAGCTCCAGCGCCAGTCGGAGCGACAGCTCATCGTCCCAATCACGCAGTACTTTGAAGATATTCGCCCAGTCCTCGTCAGAAATATGGCCGATCAGAGCTTCAGCCGCTGCGCGCCGTAGGGCAAAGATGCCTTCTGGAGACTGGATCAACGCCAGTAGTTCGGACAGCAGCAATGGGACGACGGGGGTATGAGGTATTGACTCGAGGATCAGCAGACGCAGTCCGAAAGGCTCAGCGTCCGTTGTGACCAGATGTCGAATCTCATCAATCAAGTGCGGTGAAGCAAGGCCTCGGACGATCTGGGATCTCCAGGGTCGGAAGTCTGGATTGGTATCTGCTAGCCGTTTCAGTGCCTGCAGTAACGTTCGCGCTTGACTTGGCAGCAAATTGTCGACATCGCCGTATTCGATCAGACCCATGGGGTCTGCGGAAATCACGGCTGGAGCGAGGGCGGGGTCCAGTGCGAGCCATGCATGCAAGCCACGCAAGCTAGCTGGAACCAAACCGTGGCTCTGGAAGAGTGCCAACATGCGACGACGTTTGCGCGGAGTATTAGCCTGGCGAGCCAGATAGCGGGCCCCTAGGTATTCGGCTATACGGCGATGCCAGTAGCTGAAGCGATCAGTTCCAGCTGTGCAGAAAAGCCTTGATCCAAGCAATGCCGCAGCATTTTCACCACTTGGCATGCCACAAAGCTCCGGTAGCGAAAGTTCACCACCATCGAGGTTCTGCGATTGGCCCCTAGTGATTACCTCACTACCGCTCAGAAGCAATGCAGCAAATGCTGCGCCGGCTCCGTTTAGCGCTGCCTCTTGTGATAGTTGTGTGCCAGCCTTGCTGACGTTGTGCTCCAGCAGCATTTGCGTAATGGCCAGTTCGAACAGCTCGCTGCGAGTCTGTGGCAACGCACCACCCGCGATGCTCGGAATGATTAACGCGAGCGTTTGAGGATTACCCAGCAACCCACCGAGCCCCAAATTCTCGAAGTGCGCCACGATAGCTGAAGACTTTTCTGAACCGAGTTCTTGCTCCAAAAATTTTGAGACTTCGGCCTCGCTAAAGGGATTCAGATTCAGTTCCAGTGGGCTTTGGTCGTACTGTTCGCGGATTGCTTCAACACCTGTCGCGCTGCGCCAATCGACCGCCCGGCAAGCCAGCACGAAACGGGGATAGTCCAGTTCACCGAGACGCCTGAGTACCAGGTTGACTGCATCGCCTTCCTTCCCGACACTGACTTCGTCAAGTGCGTCTATGACCAGCACTTGAGACTCGCCTAGTAACGACCGCGGATTAGCGCGGTTGATGAGTTGTCGGGCGGTACAGAGGGAGTAGCCGGGCGTAGTTACAACCCACTGGAGAAGGCGAGATTTGCCCATGCCAGCCTCACCAAGGATCACTAACGGTTGAGTAAGCTGGAGTAAGTACTCCTGCCTCACATCGATAGCCTTGTCCTCTTTTTCGTAACTGAGTGTGCGAGGTAGGTAGGTTTTCGGCATCAAGGTTGGTTCAACCAAAGAAGGGTCAGATGAGGTGCTTTGAGCGGTCGCTCGGCGGCGCTGCTTTGGGGGCGTGGCTTACGAGATGAAAAGCTGTTTACCAAGAGAGATGGCTGTTCCGTGATGGGTTACGGCCTTCACACCCGATGTAGCCAATATTCATCGCATGGGTCAAGCCGGGCCTCGTTCCAACGCTTGCACCAAAGGGCGGTTAGGTAAGCGAGGCGAGCACTAGTCAACCTCGATCTCGCCCCGAGACTTTAGTGAAGCACCGAAAAAATAAGCGAAGCCGTCAGACAGGTTGTAGGTTTGCATGTTTGTGAGCTCAGTTGGTGCATTACTCTCCGGGGAGCCTTACGTGGTGCGCCTTTCGCGCTACTGATAACACAACAACCAACCTCTGATTTTTGGCCATACATAGTGGGAAACCGGGGCTCGAATTACCCTCAGCGATTCCAGATTCCCTAGGGGCCCCCGGTGGTTTGAGGCACGTTATAGGCATCGCACGAGCTGGCAGGGGGGCTCCACAATTTGTGGCAACCCGGTCCCAGCATCGACTTCCTCAAACTGAGGAAGTCGATGGCTCAAATCTGATCCATGTCGGACCGCGAGAGCTCAGGATGTTCCTGGTCGCTACCTCAGTGCTTGGGCGATGTATTCCCTTGTCGTTGTGTTCGCTGAGCGTCTCCCAGTGGATGGACAGCGCTTCGAGTCGGTGGGCTATTTGTCGGCGTCGCCGGTTCTGCTGCAGGGGCGCCACGAGGAAGTGGCTGCTCCTGGGGCGCATCGGCAGATGATGGCGGCGAGCGTTGGTCTGCTGGTCTCCATGGTTGGTTGCCTTTGCACTTTGCCGCTCACTAATGCCCGCCGTTGGTGATGCGCAAATTCTGAAAAGCGCGACACTGTGATGTGGCCCTTCCTTCGTCACCCGAGCTGCTGCGCGGCCTCGACTTCAATGGACGCGAGAAATCGCTGAAAGTCATGCCGCTACAGGCCTGGGCCGAATCAGGGGGGACAGGCAATCTAGTACCTGTCTGCGCCCAAGTGGCATCTTGCGCGGTCTCGCTCCTCCAATGCAGGTTCTACTGCGAAACTCCGCACGGCTCGCGGTATCGCTGAGTTTACCAATTCTGAAGGATTGCTCGTTGTGGAGATATCAGACGCTCAGTCACTTAGAGGTAGAAGGGCGCTGCATATTCCCCAAGATATCCTTACAAGTTATTCGATTCGACTGCAGCAACGCTACTCTCCTTATGTAACTCTAAGACCTGCTCTTTCAAGTATTTCATTTCTATAGAAAGAGTTGGGAGAGTTTTTGAATATTGATCTCAGGGCCTCACCCTCTATACCTATCTCCAGAAGAATGCAGGCATGATATAGTATTAATAATGCGTCGGCCTTTGTCTTTATTTCATCAATAAAATCTTGATAGCTCTGGCTATGCCTTTGCCCGCCAAAGTGCGAAATGTCATTGCGGCGATCTGCACATGATTTGCAGAACTCTGCCAAATCCTTTTTTGGGAAATTAAAAGGCAATACGCTAAAAATATCAGTCAGTCGCTGCTGCAGCGAAGGTTCGTTTGCATGAGAAAGTTTCTTCGAAAGCCAAGTCTTGTCCTTGCCCTGGGGAATAGCACTTAAGATTCTTTCTATCTTCGCTTTTAGTGCCTTATTCTCGCTTTCCTCTATTTTCGTCTTGCGATGAAGAGACTCCAGCCCCCATATCAAGCTAACGTACTTGTTCTCCAGATAGTTCTTTTGAGCGCGAGCAGTGCCGATTAAAAGATAGAATCCAGGACCTATTTCTTCGTGTTTAGCTTGCCAATTAGAAAAAATTTCTCCGAAATTTTCCTCCACATCAACAAGCCGCAGCCAGCACTCATTCCACTTGACTTCCGACTGCTTAAACTCTTGCCGGAAAAAGTAGTACGTGCAGAACTGGCGCGGACTTCCAAACTTCAATCGGGGCCACTCTAAATTCTTGCTAGCTCCGGTCAGGAGAAAAAGGAGGTCTTGGAATCGATTGTATATTGTGGTTGCTTCCTTAAGTGGGAATGGCTTTCTACGGCTATAGGAAATAGTGGTGACTTCTTTTAGCTCTAAATTCCGCCGTCTGTCACCATCAAATGGCGCGAACAAATCATGAGATATTTTTATTGAGCCACCCTCTCCTGTTTTATAGGAACGATTTTTCGGTGCCAAATAAGAGATCGTTAGTCGATTTTTCTTTCTTTTCGTGGTTAATGAATTTTTAAGAACCCAGTCATCAAATCCGGAAAGGTCAAAGCTCACTTCATAGTATTTTAGAGGGTAGGTTTCGGGAAGTGGCTTTCTGGAAACTAAAGTCTTAAGGGCTTGGTACCCTTCATGTGAAATTCCTATATTTGAGAAGCTTGAGCCGTTGGGATAAAGCTCCATCAATAGCACGTGCTGTTTTGATTCTTTTAATACTCCGCGAATTCTTTTTCTAGAGAGATTTTCGTTTTGGTTGCCAAACAGACCTCTGCCCCCGCTCAGCATTCCATGTAACTCTAGCTTTGCTAAGCCATTCGCGTCCAACTTTAAGTTTCCTGCAAGTGAGTTTGTTGGGATAAGCTCACTTTCCTCTAGTGCTTCTTCGCTCCACCAAAAATATCCTGGCTCATTAATTATCAATTCTTCCATGGTCTTCATCTTTTTTGAGTTTGTGTGAATAGGGAGGCGCCAACAAGAAAATCGCTCCCAGCACTGCAGTGGTTAAATCATATTTTTGCGTGTGCAATATCGCGCGACTTCCCCATACATCAGAGACTAAGCGGCTAGGTGCCCCACGCAATTTTTCCAACCGACCTGGAGGGCGTGCCTCTAGCATGACACAACTCAATTAACGCGCTCGCTGCTTCGCACTAAAAGACCGGTATCGGGATGCTGATGCTCTGCTCCGCCTCCCATTTGATCTTCGCGCGCGGCGCAGTAGTGGCTCAACCGGTAAGTGAGATGAAGCTCGTCGGGGTCATTGGCGACCGGCGTGTCCATCTCCGCAACGGCAACGCCCCCGAAGGCGCCAGGCGGGGTGCCCTCCACGCGGCGCTTCACCGTTCGGCGATCGACGCCGAACTCCTCCGCCAGTGCCCAGATGGACCACGAGCGCGCCTCCCGAATGTACAAGGGGCACACTCATGCAAACTCCCATTCAGCCCAGAAGCGACGGGGCTTACAGCGATTCGTGTGTGACGTTCACCCTGTACATCGGTGCGAGGCGAAATGCTCACCCTGCCCAGTCACTTTGAAACGCTACAACCCGCAGGCGGCGCGGCCTGTAGCGATTCGCGAGAGAGCCTGTGGTGGAGCATCCTGAAAATCGAAAAATTCTGCCTTACCGCGCGGCTCGACGCCTCCCCCGTGGGGGCGGGTTGGCCTCAGGGTCCCCATTGCTTTGCTTCGAGACTAGGAAGCGGCAGCTTCCTACTGTCCAACCTATCGAGGCATTGGCATCGGCTCCCTCTCTGAGGAGCGATCGATACTCGATATCAAGCAGGACCGAGAGATTCGGGCCGCTTTAACGCATGATCCTCAGACAGAAGCCGAGGTCGACCCAAGCCTTTCCTCAAAATTACTGGCCGTTTAAGATCACGATTCTTGTGTCGCGGTACCGGCCGCTCAGAAAGGAAGAACTCACATGGCAAATGGAATTTTGACCAGGCTTTCGGATGCACAGATCCAGACTGTTCGTAGTCGCTGGTTCCGAGACACTAGCTTTTTGGGCTACCCGGACGCTGAGCGAGATGCTCGTCTATCAGATTGGTTTGATCAGCTTCTGGTTAGGCCGGACTGGTTTAACCCAGCTACAGCGAGCAAGGCGACGGTAATTATTGGCAGGAAAGGCGCGGGCAAGTCAGCCGTCCGAGTTGCCGGTATGCGTGAAAGAGATAGCGACCCCCATACCTTATGCATCGAGGCCTCCGCGGACGAGCTAGCGTCACTACATGCGGCTAAGCTGTCCGAGGCATCTAGCAGGGGATTTGGTGCAGTTAACGATTGGATGCGGATTTTTGCAGATCTAATTGTTAGGCACGTAGCGCGTGACCTGAGTGGGAAGCTACTAGTTAGCGATGATGATGTTGCGGTTAGAGCATGGGCAAAAATCGAAGGTGTTAGTGAGAGGGATTTTGGAGAGCGACTAGTCGATGTGATTAAAACACTGGTGCCTTGGGCTAAGCAAGTTGCTGGTGAAGGCGCTGAGATTAAAGCCATGACAGATGCTAGGGCTGCTCGTGTCATGGGCGCCACAAGCTTCTCTCTTTATATAGATGATTTTGATAATCTGCAGGAAAATGGCGACCAAGCAAACTTGCGGCTAATTCGGGATGCAGTTGAGGCCGCAGATCGCATCACCCATCATAACGGTGGTGCAGAAGTTCACCTTTTGATGCGTCAGGATCTATGGCTTCGTCTCTGCCCAGGCTGGCATTATGCAGATAAAGTGGCAGGGGTTGTTCCGCTTAACTGGGAGCAAGACGACCTCAGGAAATGGGCAGAGAGACGTCTTAGGAGGGCTGTCGCGATTGCTCTCGAGGTTGATGTTAATCTAGTGCGCGTTCGGTTTGATGAGCTCTGGGGAATATTCTTCCCTGATGAGGTTTTGCTACGAAACGATAAATCCAGTACTTCGTTTCATTATATGGTTAGGCGCACCATGTACACGCCCCGCAGTCTGAGCAGGTTTATTGCATTGGCAATAGATGGCGCGGAAAAATACCCAGTTGATTTAACAGATATTGAGAATGCTGAGTATACTTTTTCCACAGATCAACTGGAGTTCTTGAAGACTGAGTTCGGCGGCTTGTGTGATGGCTTGGATATCTGCCTTCAATCTTTCACAGGGAAATCTCTCGAGTGGATCGCATCTGATCTTTACCGCCACTTACGTGGATTAATTGGGAATGGACAGGTCCGATTAAAAAATGGAGTTTCCAGCGGAGAGCCTGATATCGCGCTGGCGCGCTTTCTGTATCGCATCGGTTTCCTAGAGGTCAGGTACCCGCAAGAGCAAAGATGGGAGGTTCGCGATGCAATGCGTCAGCCTGAACATTGGAAAAGCATACGAACGGACGACGCCGTGAGATGGGCTTTGCGTAGCGCCTTCTACCTATCATTGCGTGCTCACAGATAGGTCGGCGGAGGAAAATTGATGCTGTATTGCTGCGTGCTTGGATTGTTGCTTTCCTGACGTTAGGAGCGCTTATGCCTGAAGCGAACATCGACCGATTTGATCGACTTACAGGTGCGATCTTCGGAAAACTATATGAGTCCTTCCCCATTGGGGTCGATCTTGACGCGATGATGTTCTCCCAGATCATCTCTCCGGGAGAGGAGTTCGAAGAAGTCGCCTCCTTGGCAATCGATCAAGGAGAGTTCTTTAACTCCACCGTGGTCTGGCTACAGGATGCAGGCTTCATCACGTACGCCGGCACATCCCTTGAAAACAGTGCGGCATACCGGTGTCGGCTTACAGCGCAAGCTTTGCAGGTCTTAAAGGCGACTCCAGAGAGCCTTGGCGGGGAAACGCTAGGCGGGAAACTGGGTGATGCGGTAAAGCATGGGACGATGGGTGCATTGAAGTCTGTTGCGAACGAGGCCTTGAATCGCGGTGTGGGCATCATGTTCACAGCTGCGGCTTCTGCCTTCACCGGATAGCTAATGCGCTGCAAAGAAAGAGGCGCCATTGCGGCGCCTCTTTCTTTGATGGCTTAGCAGTCTTATGCCGCTCCCTTCACCAGGTTTTCTAGTGACACCTCATCAGAAGCATCCACTACCTCTGTGCGGGTAAGCGTCTCTCGGTCCAGCCTGCCGAACAGGGGGATGTGCAGCTTCGTTAGGTGCGCCCCCCAGCCTCCATTGACCCGATCCGCCGCAACCAGTCGAGCACCGATGCAGGCCAAGGTTTTGGCTGCAGCATTCCACTCTTCGGCGTACTTGCTCCACAGCGCCTCCGACAGCGCAGCCTTGGCAACCTGTTCGCGCTGCCTAGAGTCCGCGGCCTGCTGCTTCATGTTGACCACTTCGCCGTCCATGGTCTCGATGGTGCGGCGCTTCACTCGGATGGTGGCCTCGGTCGCCAGCGCCAGCTCTACAGCTTTCTCCAGTTGCGTGCGTGCAGCCTTCTCGGCCTTGGCGTCCTCTGCCTGCGCGAGCGCCTGGCCGGCAGCTTGCTCAGCCGATTCCGCCGCGGACTGCGCTGTGGCAATTTCCTCTTCGATGCCCTGGCTTCGCGTTGCGGCCTGTTCGATTCGTGCTTGCAGCGACGCCTGCAGGCGCTGCTCGGTGTTGATCTGCTCCATGGCCTGAGCAATTGCAGCGCCCGCCGACTCAGCTTTCTCGACCAGTTCCAGGCTTCGCTCGGTCTCCTGTACGTTGCCGCGCAGCGCATTGATGCGCGCCCTCGTGTTCGATAGCTCTTCCATCACCTCGTGGCTGCCGTTGTCGATGTGATGCATGGTCGTGCGCACGACTTTCTTTCGCAGCTCCGCCAGCTTGGTTTCCAGGCCGGGGACTCGTGCCTCCAGTTGCTCGATCTCTTCCAGGTAGTCATCGCGCTGTTGGAGCAGTTGTTCAGTGCGGTTGGACAGCGGGTGCTTCTGAGTTGCAGCTTTCATGTGACCTCCATAGGTCAAAGTAAGCGCCAGCCCTGCGGCCAGCGCAGGGTTGGTGTTACTCAGTGATCTCGGCACCGGGCCAGCGCCAGCGCGCTTCGATCAGTGCCTCTTCATATGTCAGGGGCGGCGTAATCATCGTGCAGAGCGGTTTGCCGCCCTGCGTGATGGCCCAGTGCATGCGGCGCGTCTTGCCATCCATCGAGCCCAGCTCTGCAAGCAGTTCGAGGCGGTGCCGGCGCACGTACTGGCGGACCTCTTCAGTGAGCCGGCTACCAGGTGAAATGCTGACCTTATTGCCGCTGATACGGGCGGCGAAACCGCGTTCGGTGAGGAAGTCGAGGGCTGACATCAGAACTCCTCCCGATCAGTTTCATCGTGAGAAGTCGCCTTCGCCTTGCCTGCCCCTTTCCTTGGAGGGGGTGTTTTATCCGTAACATTGTCACAACCCGCGCCAGCCGTGGCTTCTGGCGATTTTTTATCCGTCACGGATGGGGGCTGTGTGACGCTTCCAGATTGGCTGGAAGCCGCGCCGTTACTGGTTTGTGCCGATGTGACGCTTGTGACGGGGGTACTAGGGGAAAGGTATCGACCAAAAGCGTCACGGAACTGCTCGAGGGAGTAGCCCTTCTTCGTCATGACGCCGACACGGACGGTGCCCGATTTCACGCCGAAATCGGCCAGCTTTGCGGACAGCTGACGGGGCGACATTGCCTTGCCTCTGTTCCACGTCGACCAGGGTGCTTCCTCATCTGCGATGAGGTATTCGAGCAACTCGGCGCTGAATAGCTTCGTGGCCTTCTTGGCATCGAATGCAGCCTTCACATCACCCAGCAACTCGACACCCACACTGGGTGCGTCACCCTCCAGACCGTGCAATGCGATTGCGGCAGTGCGTGCCGACTTCGGCCAGTGAGCGCCGGCCTGATCCGCGATCGCCAGCAGCGGCTCCCAGGAGTCGTTGGCGCGATCATTCAGGCCTTCGATGGGTTTCGGGCGTGCTTTGCCGATCGCCTCGGAGTTGTCCAGAGCGAAGCGCGCCAGCCGCGACCGCAGTTGCTCCCACAGGGCTGGGTCAGAGTGGCGCAGGTTCTCCACACTTTCGCCGGGTGTGCGACGGCGTAGGCGCAGGGGGACACTTCGATCGGCAAGTGTGTCGGCGATGCGGCCGATGCCACAAAGAGCCTTCGCGCCCCACACGTTGAACGGGGTGGGTATGTGGTCGTCACCTACGCAGCGGATGACCACTGCACTGTCTCGGGTGAAGCCAGCATTGAGGATGCCGCGGGCGTCTTCGTGTGCAGCGAGGAATGCGTCCACTTCATCGATCAGCAGCGTCGGTGACCACAATTCGATGGAGCGGAACAACGCGGCCGGCCCGATGTTCGACACTTGCAGCGGGCGGTTGACCAGCTTGCCCAGGGCGGTGAGCAGGACCGACTTACCGCAGCGCTTCTCCGGGGCGGTGATGTTGGCGATGGGGGCTATCTGCACTACATCGACCAACCAGGTGAAGGTGGCCCACAGCGCGGCGGCGCGGAGCGTTTCCTTCTCTGCAATGACATGCCGGGCAAGCGCCTGAGTGACGTCATCCAGAAGCTCGGCACCATCCACCGGCTTCGACCAGAGTTCCACGTCGGCAAAGATGCTTTGCCCTGCAGCAGCTCCTGCTTCCGACTCGGCCGAGACGGTCAGGCGATCGAACTCCGCCATGCTCAGCATCTTCGTTTCCTTCACCTGGATGCGCAGACGGGCGAAGGCGGCAGGGTCTTTGCTGCGCATCGAACGCAGTTCCTCGAGCACGGCCGGCGCGTACAAGGCGCCAGCGTCTTCGGACAGGTTGTGGATGGCTTCCTGAATCGGGCTCTTGGCCTTCAGAGTGATTGGGCTACTCATGCGCCAGCCCTCCACACGTGCAGATCGTTGAAGTCGGTGAGCGATGGCGGCGCGTCGTCGGGCCACTCAGGGAAAGTAACCAGCGCGCCGGCGGCGAGTGCTGCAGCGGTGGCTGCAGTGCGTCCCGGGTTGCCGGGTGTGTTGCGGTCGTCGTCGCCGGCAATCACCAACTGCACCTGGTCGCCGTAGCGGGCCTTGAGCGCCAGCGCCACGGGCATCAGGTTGCTGGCGTTCATCGCGCAGGCGACGGCCATGCCGGAGCTCTCATGGATGGTCGCGCCAGTGGCCCAACCTTCGCAGACGTACAGCGGCTTGCCTGGGCTGATATTGCCGAGGGGCGAATAGCAGCCGGTGACGCGCCCTCCGTAGAGGAAGCGCTTGCGGCCGGTGGCGCTGATTCGCTGCAGGTTGACCAGTTCGCCGGAGTGGTAGAGCGGCACGAGAAGTTCACCCGCTCGTTGCCGCAGCGCGTAGGAGCGGATGTGCTTGCTGGCCAAGTAGACGTGAGCCGGATCTGCGCGGCGGGCATTACTCCACCCGCGCTGGGCAAGTTCTGCTGCATCCTGCTGGCGTTGCTGCTGTTCGGCTTGCCGCTGCGCTCGGGCCTGCTCGATCCGCTGCCGGCTTTCCTCAAGCTCGGTGGCGGACAGCTCGCCGGCGCTGCTCCAGTGATGAACCTGGGCGCTCTTCCACGTCCCGAAGGCGCCAGCGGCTACCCCATCCACGAACAGCACGTACCAGCCATTGCGGCTGCCGATACGATCACCCGGCACGTGGAAGCGGTGAATGCTGCCGTCGCCTTCAGGCAGCCAATCCAACCGCCCGAAGATGCCCTGCAGGGCCTCACGGAAAGCGTGTTCCACTTTCTGCAGGCAAGCCGATCCCGTCAGCGCTACGCGGCGCTGTTGAAAAGTCGTCATGGGTTTACTCCTTGGTCAGGCCGTTGAATGCCTGGGCAGTGGGAGTGGGCGCCTGCAGCATGGCGCTCAGTTCATCGCGCGCTCGCAGTCGGGCCTGGGTCATCGCCTCGCAGGTCTGCGCGACACCGAACACGGTTCCGCCGTACACGTTCAGCACGCTCTCAGGGCGAACGCCCCGCAACTTGCTGGCGGCCTTCTTCGCTTCTCGGCGCTTGGCGAAGGGACCACACACACCGAAGGGCAGGACTGGGCGGCGCTCATCGAGGACGAAGAAGTAGCCGACGGCCTGGCTGCGCTTGGGGGCGAATGCCTTCATGCCGCACCTCCCTGCGCCAGCGCCTTGGACGGGCCAGTGCTGAGTACGTCGCGAGCATCGTGAGCAGCGCCCACATGGCGGTGGCGCCAGCAGAAGTTGGAGGACAGCACCTGGACGTTTTCCAGATGGGCACCGAGCTCTTGGCTGAGCGAAGACTGCCAGCCACCCACAGCGGGAATGACGACAAGGCGGATCAGGTTGGCCAAGTGCTCGAACTCCGCGCGAGCGGCGTTCATGTAGGCCATGTCCATATCGCTGAGGCGAGCGTCGCCTACCAGTTCGATGAAGCCGAGGCGGTTAACTTGCTGCATGGTCCACCCCCTGCGCTTCGAGCGCGCGGACTTTGGCCATGGCGGCGTTGTAGCGGGCGAGACGAACAGAGAGGGAGGAATCAGCGCGGAGCGCAGCCAGGGCGCAGGCGCGATGGAAGCGTGCTCGTGCTTTGGACGGATTGAGCGTAAGGACACGACGCTTGGTCATGGGAAAAGCTCCAATTCGAAGGATCTTTTCCGCCCAACTGACGCCAATCAGGGAGGGCGGAACCGTGTGGCGTTGGCGTACCGGGAATTGGAACCGGCGCATCCGAAGATGCCACCACACGGCCCACCCATAGAGGTGCGCGCGTGCAGCGGACACAAAAAAACCGCTCGTAGGCGGTGTGTCCGCCAATTCGTCCGGGACGCCAATCCCGGTCACGGGATTTACCGTGACGGGCAAACCATACCCCCGGCGGGAGGTGAGTGCAAGGGCGTCCATTACGCACCGCCCTCGGAGCAGGCGCCCCGGGTAGCTCGCGCTACAGCGAAGTGGTCCTGGCTCACTTTGCTTGCCGCATTGAAGGGATGCCGTGCCCTACGCCGATCCTCCCGGTCACGCTGCGAGCAATCCGATTGCGGGATATTCCCGCATTTAGTTTTGGACTCATCACAGGGCAGCATGCCGATGTAGTACAGCGCCACCCGCTGATGCTTGCGGCCGTGTTCGTCGGTCTTGGTGATCAGGTGGGTTTTGATCGGATAGCCGCGATCGCGGAGCTCCTGGATGCGTGCGGCGGGGTGGAGGATGTTGAGCTCGGTTCGCGCGCTCAAGGTGTCGATGGGGCTTTCCTGGACCCGAGCCAAGAGGCGAGCACGTTGCGCTTCGGTCGCGCTGTCGGAGGTCTGCATTTAGACAACCTCCCCGCGGCTCTCCGCGATGCGTGCCTCGCACCACTGGATGACTTCGCCCTCGATCCATACTGCGGACTTGGGGCCGAGCATGATCTGTTGGGGGAATTTTCCAGCGCCGATCCGGCGGTAGATTTCGGAGGTGGAGAGAGTGGTCAGGGATTTGACCGACGCCAGCTTAATGAACCGACGCTGAGTCGCGGACTGCACTTGGAAAGTAGCGGGGAGCTTGCTTGCAGTAGCCATCGTTCGTGCCTCCTTGGGCGTGATTGGTAACGATGGCTACGGATTAAATACATCAAGGCTGGGAGGTTCGATCCAAGTTTCGCCTATCAAAAATTTCCGGAAGTTTGGGTGCTCCTTCATTTTCCGGAAATTTTCGATGGCCTTATTTTTCCACTTCGTCGAATGCAGGGTTGCAGGATTCCGCCTCCAATGCGGCGAGAGACTGTAGTTCTGAAAGATCATCCATCAGCCCCAGTGCGGTTGGAGCTACAGTTTTGCGGAGATTGCCCTCACCGAAATCGAGACGGGGCATGATCGCCGCAGCCATAACTCGATCTGGGATGTGTGCTCCGATTTCCTGAGCCCAGACCTTCAGGTCTAGGTACGGCAGAACGCCAGAGCGCGCCCATCGTTGGAAGTTCGGGCGGTAGTACCTTCGGTCAGTTGACTGTCCTTGAGCCTTTCGCATCTCCAGAAGCCACTTAGAGAAGCTCTCAATGAGCACGCTGTCTGGTAGGTTGAGGTTGACACCTGCGACGCCCAAATGAGGGGTGGGGTTGAGGAATGTGCCGAGGGTTAACGGAGTATTTAGATCCAGGTTTTTTTCACTGTCTTGGCCGTTTGCCAACTCATTGAGCCCGTCAAACCATTTGCCCGGATCATCAAAACAGTCCTCCTGATTACGCGCGTGCTCTCTGAGGTGTCGGAAGGTGAGTGAGTGAACTCCTTGTCGGCTCTCCCTCAGGAATTCTGCGATGCTGCGATCCCCGAAAAAACCGTCAATTCTTGCGACTGCGACGTCAACACCCCGGATCATTTTGACGTCGCGCTCAAATGTGGCTGCAGCGTCCTTGGCCCAGCGTTTGTCGGCCTCATCCCTCAAGCGCAGCAGAGTGAACAAGTACTGCCGGATAGCTAGCTGCTCATACCACTTCAACGGGCCGAATGATTCTGCAGCTTGGTAATTCTCCATGCTGAACCATTCCGGCAGATCCTCCACCCGATCTATCTTTTCCATCTTCTCTCCTTGGCGTTAGGCCTTTTGCTCCAGGCTGTCCGCCCAGGCCTGCATCATCTCGCGTCGCTGCTCGAGGTAAGTTGCGTGGTTGTAGGTGTCCCGCATCTCGTCCTTGTCGCCATGCGCCAGTTGCTTTTCGATCCAGTCCCGGTTGTAGCCACGGCTGTTCAGCTCGGTGCTGAGCAGGTGCCGGAAGCCGTGGCCGGTTTGTCGATCCTTGTACCCGGCTTCGCTCAGCGCCTTGTTGATGGTGTTTTCGCTCATCGGGCGCTTGGTGTTGTTCCTGCCGGCGAAGACCAACTCATATTCGCCGGTGACTTCGTGGAGCTCCTTGAGGATGGCGACGGCCTGGCGGGGGAGGGGGACGATGTGAGGGCGGCGAGCTTTCATCCGTTCTGTCGGAATCGTCCAGGTGGCCTTCTTCAGGTCGAACTCGCTCCAGGGCGCCATGCGGAGTTCACCAGGTCGAACTGCTGTGAGCACCAGCAAGTGGATTGCGTGCTTGGTCAGCAAGTTGATTCGCGCCTCATCGATTCGCCACAGCAGCTGGGGAAGCTCCTGGAATGAAACGTGGGGGGTGATGCCTCAGCGTTGGGGCATGAGCGGCAACCACGTCCAGATCCGTGGCAGGGTTCAGCTCGATCACTCCCTTGGCCAGCCCGTAGCGGAATATCTGGCTAAGCCACTGACGCGACTTCTTGGCGACGTTGAATGCGCCGCGCGCCTCGATGCTTCGAACTAGCGCCACCAGGTCCGGCCGGGTGATTGCCTTGAATGGTTTCTTGCCCAGCGCTGGAATCAGGTCCGATTCGAGATAGGCCATGGTTTTGTCGGCGGTGGATTTTGCCCACCGCGGGCGACGGTACTCATGCCACTCGCGAGCTATTACCTCAAAGGTGAGGCTGTCGATAATCTCGGCCTCTCTCTGCGCCTTTCGCTCTAGGGATGGGTCTTTGCCCTCAGCTAGTTGCTGACGTGCATCGTCGCGCTTCTTGCGCGCCTGCAGCAAGGTGACCGTTGGATAGGTGCCGAGCGCCAGCCCTTTCTCAGCTCCCCGCACCCGGTACTTGAGCCGCCACAGCTTCGAACCGTTGGGATTGATCAGCAGATAGAGGCCCTGAGCGTCGCTGAGCTTGTACGGCTTTTCCTTCGGCTTGGCTGCCTTGATGGCGGTATCAGTCAGAGGCATCGGAGCCTCCCGCGGGGACGGCGTGAAGGAAGGCGCGGATGGCTGCCGTCTGGGCTGGATTGAGATTGAGGATTTGCGCCGGTGTTTCGATGGTGAGTGCGCCATCCAGCGACATCACCAAGCGGAAGGCCTTCGCCCTTGCGCGCTGATTCTGTTGCTCAGCCTTCGCCTCTTTCCGCACTGCGCTCGGATCGGTGCCGGCTTTCAGCATTGTGCGGGCTTCATCGCGAGCCTGGCGTGCCTGCTCCAAGGAGACTGCCGGAAAGGCGCCCAGGGAGATCCTGTTTTCCTTGCCGCCGAACCGGTACTTGAGGCGCCACAGTTTCGAGCCGTGGGGGTTCACCTCCAGGAAGAGGCCGGCGCCGGCACTTATCTTGTAGGGGCGGTCTTTGGGCTGCAGGGCTGAGAGGCCCGAGTCGTCTAGGGTTGCGCTCATTCTGGGGGAATCGTCCGTGACCGAACTCAGATTCCCCCATATATGCCCCCAAATCGATGGGCTTACAAGGGTTTGGTTGGGAATCGCAGGCAACAAAAAACCGGCCAGAGGGCCGGTTCTTCGTGGGTTTCGGGATTTCTTGGGAAGTCCTGAAACTATGTGGTGGTGCCCCGGGAGAGACTCGAACTCTCACTCTGTCGCCAGAAACGGATTTTGAATCCGCCGCGTCTACCATTCCGCCACCGAGGCAATGGGCGCGCAGTATAGGGAGCCGCTCTGCGCCGGTCAATCGGCTCGAATGGTCAGAATTTGGCATTTCCAGTAAGATACGCGCCCCTTCGAGATAGCTCTTCCCATGCGCGTCGCTGACTTTCATTTCGACCTGCCCGAGGCGTTGATCGCCCGCCATCCGCTTCCCGAGCGCCGCTCCAGCCGTCTGCTGGTGCTGGACGGTCCGAGCGGCGAGCTCAGCCATCGGCAATTCGCTGACATTCTCGGCTTCCTCCAGCCGGGTGACCTGATGGTGTTCAACAACACCCGGGTGATTCCTGCCCGCCTGTTCGGCCAGAAAGCTTCCGGCGGCAAGCTGGAGATCCTCGTAGAGCGTGTGCTCGACAGCCACCGTGTGCTGGCCCACGTGCGTTCCAGCAAATCGCCCAAGCCGGGCTCGAAGATCCTTATCGACGGCGGTGGCGAAGCTGAAATGCTGCAGCGCCATGATGCGCTGTTCGAGCTGGGTTTCAGTGAGGACGTGCTGCCGCTGCTGGAGCGCGTCGGTCACATGCCGTTGCCGCCCTATATCGACCGCCCCGACGAGGACGCCGACCGCGAGCGTTACCAGACCGTCTACGCCGAGCGCGCGGGCGCTGTTGCGGCGCCGACTGCCGGCCTGCACTTCGATGAGGCGCTGCTGGAGTCTATCCGCGCCAAAGGTGTGGAAACTGCGTTCGTGACCCTGCACGTCGGCGCCGGTACCTTCCAGCCGGTACGTGTAGAGCGCATCGAAGACCACCATATGCACAACGAATGGCTGGAAGTCAGCCAGGAGGTGGTCGATGCCGTGGCCGCCTGCAAGGCGCGTGGCGGTCGTGTGGTCGCCGTCGGCACCACCAGCGTGCGCTCGCTGGAAAGCGCCGCCCGTGATGGCGTGCTCAAGCCGTTCAGCGGTGACACCGACATCTTCATCTTCCCGGGCCGGCCGTTCCACGTGGTCGACGCCCTGGTGACCAATTTCCACCTACCCGAATCCACCCTGCTGATGCTGGTCTCCGCCTTCGCCGGCTACCCCGAGACCATGGCTGCCTACGCGGCGGCAGTGGAGCAGGGCTATCGCTTCTTCAGCTACGGCGATGCCATGTTCATTACCCGCAACCCGGCACCGCGCGGCCCCGAGGACTGATCCATGAGCTTCATGAAATTCGAACTGCTGGCCACCGAGGGCAAGGCCCGTCGCGGCCGCCTGACCTTCCCGCGCGGCGTGGTGGAAACCCCGGCCTTCATGCCGGTGGGCACCTACGGCACCGTGAAGGGCATGCTCCCGCACGACATCGAGGGCATCGGCGCGCAGATCATCCTCGGCAATACCTTCCACCTGTGGCTGCGCCCGGGCACCGAGGTGATCCAGAAGCACGGCGACCTGCATGACTTCATGCAGTGGAAGGGGCCGATCCTCACCGACTCAGGCGGTTTCCAGGTGTTCAGCCTGGGCGCGCTGCGCAAGATCAAAGAAGAGGGCGTGTACTTCGCCTCGCCGGTAGATGGCGCCAAGGTCTTCATGGGCCCGGAAGAGTCCATGGCCGTGCAGCGTGCGCTTGGCTCGGACATCGTGATGATCTTCGACGAGTGCACCCCGTACCCGGCCGAGTTCGACGTGGCCAAACGCTCCATGGAGCTGTCGCTGCGCTGGGCCAAACGCTCGAAAGCTGCTCACGGCGACAGCCCGTCGGCGCTGTTCGGCATCGTCCAGGGCGGCATGCACGAAGAGCTGCGCATGCGCTCGCTCGAGGGCCTGCAGGAAATCGGCTTCGACGGCCTGGCCATCGGCGGCCTGTCGGTGGGCGAGCCCAAGGAAGAGATGATCCGCGTGCTGGACTTCCTGCCCCGGCACATGCCGGCTGACAAACCTCGTTACCTGATGGGTGTGGGCAAACCCGAGGACCTCGTGGAAGGTGTGCGCCGGGGCGTTGACATGTTCGACTGCGTCATGCCCACCCGCAATGCGCGCAATGGCCACCTTTTCGTTGACACCGGGGTGATCAAGATCCGCAACGCGGTGCACAAGCACGACGAATCTCCGCTGGACCCGACCTGCGATTGCTACACCTGCAAGCACTTCTCCCGCGCCTACCTCTACCACCTGGACAAGTGCGGCGAAATGCTCGGCAGCATGCTCAATACCATCCACAACTTGCGGCATTATCAGCGGCTTATGGCTGGTTTGCGCGAGGCAATCCAACAGGGTACATTGGCGAACTTTGTCGACGCCTTCTACGCCAAGCGCGGCCTACCCGTGCCGCCGCTGGCGGACTGACCTTATTCATCGAAAAAGCTTTGAGACAGGAGTTTCCAATGAGTTTTCTGATCCCCGCTGCCTACGCTGACGCCGCAGCCCCGGCCGCTGCTGCTGGCCCGGCCGGTACCGGCTTCGAGTGGATTTTCCTGGTCGGTTTCCTGGTCATCTTCTATCTGATGATCTGGCGTCCCCAGGCCAAGCGCTCCAAGGAGCACAAGAACCTGCTGTCCGGCCTGCAGAAGGGCGATGAAGTCGTCACTTCCGCCGGTATCGCCGGCAAGGTGACCAAGGTGGCCGATGACTTCGTCGTCGTCGAGGTTTCCGACAACGTCGAGCTGAAGTTCCAGAAGGCCGCGATCGCCGCGACCCTGCCGAAAGGCACCCTGAAGGCGATCTGATCCACCTCTTAGAAACCCAACCGACGGGGCGCAAGATGCGCCCCGCGTCATAACGGGCGGTGTCATGCTCAACAAGTATCCCCTGTGGAAGTATCTGCTGATCCTGGCGGTCCTGGCCGTCGGTTTCATCTATTCCGCACCCAACCTCTATCCTGACGATCCGGCCGTCCAGATCAGCGGCGCGAGCACTGCGCTGCAGGTCACCCAGGCCGACGTGGACAAGGCCAGCAAGGCGCTCGCCGACGCCGGTATCGCCGTGAAGGCGGGCTCGCTGGGCAAGAACAGCGGCCTGATCCGCCTGGTCAAGCAGGAAGACCAGTTGCCGGCCAAGGACATCGTCCGCCGTGCGCTGGGTGACGACTACGTAGTCGCCCTGAACCTGGCCCAGACCACGCCGAACTGGCTGCGCAACATCGCCGCCCACCCGATGAAGCTGGGTCTGGACCTGTCCGGTGGTGTGCACTTCCTGCTGGAAGTGGACATGGACAAGGCTGTCGACGCTCGTATGAAGGTCTACGAGAACGAGGTCAAGAGCGCCCTGCGTAAAGAACGCGTGCGCTACCGCAGCCTGCCGGTGCAGGACGGCGGCATCCAGCTGGGCTTCACTGAAGAGGCCGACCTGGACAAGGCCAAGTCGATCATCGCCAAGGATTTCCGCGATTTCGAAACCGCCCAGAGCGAGCGCAATGGCATGCAGGTCCTGCGCCTGGCCATGACCGCCACCAAGCTGGCCGAAATCCGCGAATACTCGATCAAGCAGAACCTCACCACCGTCCGCAACCGTGTGAACGAACTGGGCGTGTCCGAGCCGCTGGTACAGCGCCAGGGCGCCAACCGCATCGTCGTCGAGCTGCCGGGCGTACAGGACACCGCCGAAGCCAAGCGTATCCTCGGCAAGACCGCGAACCTTGAGTTCCGCCTCGCCGCCGAGCCGGATGCGATCAAGTCCTCCACCGAAACCTTCGATTTCCGCGAGCCGCGTCGTCCGCCGGCGACCCTGGAGCGTGGCGTGATCATCACCGGTGACCAGGTCACCGACGCCAGCGCCAGCTTCGACGAGAACGGCCGTCCGCAGGTGAACATCCGTCTGGATGGCCACGGCGGCGAGCTGATGAACCGCGCGACCCGCAACAATGTCGGCCGCAGCATGGCGGTGGTGTTCATCGAGCAGAAGCCGATCACCCGCTATACCAAGCAGGTCGTCGACGGCGTCGAGCAGGAAGTCGCCGTACAGGCGTTCAAGGAAGAGAAACAGATCATCAGCCTGGCGACCATCCAGTCGCCGCTGGGCAACCAGTTCCGCATCACCGGCCTGGACGCTCCGGGCGAGTCCTCGGAACTGGCCCTGCTGCTGCGCGCCGGTGGCCTGGCTGCGCCGATGTACTTCGCTGAAGAGCGCACCATCGGCCCGAGCCTGGGTGCCGACAACATCGCCAAGGGTATCGATGCATCCCTGTGGGGCATGGTCTTCGTTTCCCTGTTCATCATCGTCATCTACCGCTTCTTCGGCGTGATCGCCACCGTCGCCCTGGCCTTCAACATGGTCATGCTGGTGGCGTTGATGTCGATCCTCGGTGCGACCCTGACCCTACCGGGTATCGCGGGTATCGTGCTGACCATGGGTATGGCGGTGGACGCCAACGTGCTGATCTTCTCGCGGATACGCGAGGAGCTGGCGGCGGGCATGTCGACGCAGCGGGCGATTCACGAGGGCTTCAACCGTGCCTTCACCGCGATCATCGACGCCAACCTGACCTCGCTGCTGGTCGGCGGCATCCTCTACGCCATGGGCACCGGCCCGGTGAAGGGCTTCGCCGTGACCATGTCCCTGGGTATTCTCACCTCGATGTTCACTGCCATTCTGGTCACCCGCGCAATGGTGAACCTGATCTACGGCGGCCGCGACGTTAAGAAGCTGTGGATCTAAGGGGGCAGAGATGAATATCAAGATCGGTACTATCAACTTCATGGGCGTGCGCAACATTGCGTTCGCCGCGACCCTGATCCTGACCCTGATCGCCCTCGGCAGCTGGGTCTTCAAAGGCATCAACTTCGGCCTGGACTTCACCGGCGGTACGTCGATCAAGCTGAGCTACGAGCAGCCTGCCGACCTCTCCAAGGTCCGCGAGCAACTGGTCGCCGCCGGTTACAGCGAGGCCGTGGTGCAGAGCTTCGGTGACACCCGCGACGTGCTGGTGCGCATGCCCAGCGAGGACCCGGAGCTGGGCAAGAAGGTCGCCACTGCGCTGCAGAAGGCCGACGCTTCCAATCCGGCCAAGGTCAACGGCGTCGAGTACGTCGGCCCGCAGGTGGGTGAAGAGCTGCGCGACCAGGGCGGCCTCGGCATGCTCCTGGCGCTGGGTGGCATCCTCTTGTACGTGGGCTTCCGCTTCCAGTGGAAGTTCGCCCTGGGGGCGATCCTCTCGCTGATCCACGATGCCATCATCGTGATGGGCGTCCTGTCGTTCTTCCAGATCACCTTCGACCTGACCGTGCTGGCTGCGGTGCTGGCGGTGGTGGGCTACTCGCTGAACGACACCATCGTGATCTTCGACCGGGTGCGCGAGAACTTCCGCGTGCTGCGCAAGGCCAGCCTTATCGAGAACATCAACATCTCGACCAGCCAGACCCTGCTGCGGACCATCGCCACCTCGGTGTCGACCCTGCTGGCCATCGCCGCCCTGCTGTTCTTCGGTGGCGACAACCTGTTCGGCTTCTCCATCGCCCTGTTCGTCGGTGTGATGGCGGGTACCTACTCGTCGATCTACATCGCCAACGTGGTGCTGATCTGGCTGAACCTGTCCAGCGAGGACCTGATTCCTCCGCCGAGCAAGGAAGTCGACGAGCGCCCGTAATAGAGCGCTCCGGGCTTTCGACAAAACTCCCGCTTCGGCGGGAGTTTTTGTTTGTGGGCAGTAGCTCACGGGTTTGTTGGAACTTTCTTACAAATCCTTTGCTCCAAGGCAGGGTAAAGGGCAAGGCCCGAATGAGAAGAAAGACCAGGAGAACCCTATGAACAAGTCGTTGCTAATCGGTACCGTGCTGGGCGCTGTAGGCGTGACTGCCGGTGGCGCCGTGGCTACCTACAGTCTGGTGGACCGTGCGCCGCAATACGCCGAGGTGCTCGCCGTTCAGCCGGTCAAGGAAACCATCAAGAATCCGCGCCAGGTCTGCAAGGACGTGGCAGTGACCCATCAGCGCCCGGTCAAGGACCAGCATCAGATCGCCGGTACCGCCATCGGCGCCATTGCCGGCGGCCTGCTCGGCAACCAGATCGGCGGCGGCAACGGCAAGAAGATCGCCACCGTGGCAGGCGCCATCGGCGGCGGCTACGCGGGTAACAAGGTGCAGGAAGGCATGCAGGAGCGTGATACCTACACCACCACCGAAACCCGCTGCAGCACCGTCAACGATACCAGCGAGAAGGTCGTCGGCTATGACGTGAAGTACCTGCTCGATGGCAAGGCTGGTCAGGTCCGCATGGATCGTGATCCGGGCTCGCAGATTCCGGTCGACAAGAGCGGTCGACTGGTCCTGGGGCAGCAATAAGCCGTCGCCAGGTGTAAGTGGAAAAGGCGCCCAATGGGCGCCTTTTTCTTTTCCACCCTTGTGTAGGAAGTGCGTTCTCGCAGGCACAAAAAAGCCCGGCATCGCCGGGCTTTTTCTGGTGCCGCTCAGGCTTAGCGCTTGAGCGAGGCCGGCAGGTGCGGCTGGATGCTGGTCAGCAGTGCCTTGAAGCACTTGGTGTTGCCGGCGACGATCTGGCCCTTCTCGAGGAACTCATGACCGCCGGTGAAATCGCTCACCAGGCCGCCTGCTTCCTGGATCAGCAGGGCGCCGGCTGCCATGTCCCACTCGGACAGGCCGAATTCCCAGAAGGCGTCGTAGCGGCCGGCGGCGACGTAGGCCAGGTCCAGGCTGGCGGCGCCAGCGCGGCGGATGCCGGCGGTCTGGCCGACCAGGCTGCGGAACATGCCCAGGTAGGCATCGAGGTTGTCCATCTGGCTGTCGCGGAACGGGAAGCCGGTGCCGAGCAGTGCGCCTTCCAGGCTCTTGCGGTTGCTCACGCGCAGGCGGCGACCGTTCAGTGCGGCGCCACGGCCACGGCTGGCGGTGAATTCTTCCTGACGGACCGGGTCGAGGACCACGGCGTGCTCGAGGCGGCCGCGGTATTTGCAGGCGATGCTGACGGCGTAGTGCGGAACACCGTGGATGAAGTTGGTGGTGCCGTCCAGCGGGTCGATGATCCACAGGTAGTCGGCGCCTTCGCCGCTGCCTTCGAGCATGCCGCCTTCTTCGCCCATGATCCCGTGGTTCGGGTAGGCCTTGCGCAGGGCGGTGACGATGGAGAGTTCGGCTGCGCGATCGACTTCGGTGACGTAGTCCTTGGCTTCTTTCTCGTTGACCGACAGGGTATCCAGGCGTTCGATGGAGCGGAAGATCAGTTCACCGGCGCTGCGAGCGGCGCGCAGGGCGATATTCAGCATAGGCTGCATGGAGAGGTCACCTGGGTCGTTAAAGAAAGCCGGACATTCTAGCAGAAAGCGCCGGCGTTCATAGAGCGACCTGTCGCCTGCGTGGCGCAAGACCCACCGCTGCGGTAGGATTCCCTCCCTTTTTCGCTTTATGTGTGGAGTCGCGCGTTGCTCGACAAAATTCGCGTGGTGCTGGTCAACACCAGCCATCCCGGCAATATCGGCGGTACGGCCCGTGCGATGAAGAACATGGGCCTTTCGCGCCTCGTGCTGGTCGATCCGATGGATTTCCCCAGCGGTGAAGCGCGCGCGCGTGCTTCCGGTGCCGATGACATTCTCGACGCGGCCGTGGTGGTTCCGACCCTGGAAGATGCCCTGGTGGGCTGCAGCCTGGTACTGGGCACCAGTGCGCGCGATCGCCGTATTCCCTGGCCGCTGCTGGATCCCCGCGAGTGCGCCACCACCAGCCTGGAGCACGTCCAGCAGGGTGGTGAGGTCGCGCTGGTGTTCGGCCGCGAATACGCCGGCCTGACCAACGAGGAGCTGCAGCGATGTCAGTTCCATGTGCACATCCCGGCCAATCCCGACTTCAGCTCGCTGAACCTGGCGACGGCGGTGCAGGTGCTGGTCTACGAGGTGCGCATGGCCTGGCTGGCTGTTCAGGGGCAGCCGACCAAACAGGAGAAGGTCGAGTCCACCGCGATGCTCAACAGCGTTCCGGTGACATCGGACGAGCTGGAGCGTTTCTACGCGCACCTGGAGTCGACCCTGGTGGATATCCAGTTCCTCGATCCGCAGAAGCCGCGCCACCTGATGTCGCGCCTGCGCCGCCTGTATGGCCGTAGCGGGGTCAGCAAGCTGGAGATGAATATCCTGCGGGGTATTCTCACCGAGACACAGAAGGCTGCCCGCGGGGAGCTTTCCAAGCGGAGTGATGAAGATGTTTGAGCGTGTACGCGAGGATATCCAGAGCGTATTCCATCGTGACCCGGCGGCGCGCAACGCCTTCGAGGTGCTGACCTGCTACCCGGGGCTGCATGCCGTCTGGCTGCATCGCCTGGCCCATGGCTTGTGGACTTCCGGCTGGAAGTGGCTGGCGCGCATGGTGTCGAACTTCGGTCGCTGGATGACCGGCATCGAGATTCATCCGGGGGCGAAGATCGGTCGCCGGTTCTTCATTGACCACGGCCTGGGCATTGTCATCGGCGAAACCGCCGAAATTGGCGATGACGTGACCATTTATCAGGGTGTGACCCTGGGTGGCACCAGCTGGAACAAGGGCAAGCGCCATCCGACCCTGGCCGATGGCGTGGTGGTGGGAGCGGGTGCCAAGGTGCTCGGTCCTTTCACGGTGGGTGCTGGCGCCAAGGTCGGTTCCAATGCCGTGGTGACCAAGGAGGTACCGCCTGGGGCAACCGTCGTGGGTATTCCGGGTCGCATCATCGTCAAGGATGACGCGGATCAGGCCGCCAAGCGGCAGGCCATGGCAGAAAAGCTCGGGTTCGATGCCTATGGCGTCAGCCAGGACATGCCCGACCCGGTGGCGCGCGCCATCGGTCAGTTGCTCGATCACCTGCAGGCGGTCGACGGCCGTCTGGAGGGCATGTGCAAGGCCCTGACGGCCCTGGGCAGTGACTACTGCGCGAAGGATCTTCCGGTTCTGCGGGAAGAGGACTTCGCCGGGGTCAAGGACCAGGAGAGCAGCCAGTCGGCGCAGTGATGTGCCGACGCCGCTATTACTGTTAGAATACGGCGCCGTTCGCTGGCTAAATCCGACTAAAGTAATAGGTCTTATAGTTGACTTAAATAGTCGGAAAAGAGCATACTTCCGCCATACCAGCGATTCTTCCGGATTTCCCCATGCGATTGACCACCAAAGGCCGCTATGCCGTTACCGCCATGCTCGACCTGGCGTTGCACGCCCAGCGTGGCCCGGTTTCTCTCGCCGATATCTCCGAACGCCAGGGTATCTCCCTGTCCTACCTGGAACAGCTGTTCGCCAAGTTGCGCCGTGGCAACCTGGTGGTCAGCGTGCGCGGTCCGGGCGGCGGCTACCAGTTGTCCCGTGACATGACCGGTATCCACGTCGCCCAGGTGATCGATGCAGTCAATGAATCGGTCGACGCCACCCGCTGTCAGGGTCAGGGTGACTGCCACTCCGGCGATACCTGCCTGACCCATCACCTGTGGTGCGACCTCAGTCAGCAGATTCACGAGTTTCTCAGCGGCATCAGCCTGGCCGACCTGGTCGAGCGCCGCGAAGTTCAAGAGGTCGCCCAGCGCCAGGACGAGCGTCGCTGCTCCGGCAGCAAGTCGCTGCGCCTCGACAAGATTGAAGCGTCCGCCATCGATTGAGCGAACGCCCGCCTGTAGGAGTTACCTGATGAAATTGCCGATTTACCTCGACTACTCCGCCACCACCCCGGTGGATCCGCGTGTCGCTCAGAAAATGGCCGACTGCCTGCTGGTTGACGGCAATTTCGGCAACCCGGCCTCGCGTTCCCACGTCTTCGGCTGGAAGGCCGAGGAAGCGGCTGAGAATGCCCGTCGCCAGGTCGCCGAACTGGTCAATGCCGACCCCCGCGAGATCGTCTGGACGTCCGGTGCCACCGAGTCCGACAACCTCGCCATCAAGGGTGTCGCGCACTTCTACGCGTCCAAGGGCAAGCACATCATCACCTCGAAGATCGAGCACAAGGCGGTCCTGGATACCTGCCGCCAGCTGGAGCGCGAAGGCTTCGAAGTGACCTACCTGGAGCCGACTCCCGAGGGCGTCATCACCCCGGCGATGGTCGAGGCCGCCCTGCGTGACGACACCATCCTGGTTTCGGTCATGCACGTGAACAACGAAGTCGGCAGCATCAACGACATCGCCGCCATCGGCGAGCTGACCCGCGCCCGTGGCATTCTGCTGCACGTCGATGCCGCCCAGTCCGCCGGTAAAGTCGACATCGACCTGGAGAAACTCAAGGTCGACCTGATGTCCTTCTCCGCCCACAAGGTCTACGGCCCCAAAGGCATGGGCGCTCTGTATGTGCGTCGCAAGCCGCGTGTGCGCCTGGAAGCCCAGATGCATGGTGGCGGCCACGAGCGCGGCATGCGTTCGGGCACCCTGGCGACCCACCAGATCGTCGGCATGGGCGAAGCCTTCCGCATCGCCAAGGAAGAAATGCACCAGGAAATGGCCCGCATCGAAGGCTTGCGCAAGCGCTTCTTCGATCAGGTGCAGGACCTGGAAGAGCTGTACCTCAATGGCAGCCCGGTTTCCTACGCGCCGAACATCCTCAACGTCAGCTTCAACTACGTCGAGGGCGAGTCGCTGATGATGTCGCTCAAGGACCTGGCCGTTTCGTCCGGTTCCGCCTGCACCTCGGCCTCGCTGGAGCCGTCTTACGTGCTCCGCGCCCTGGGTCGCAACGACGAGCTGGCGCACAGCTCCATCCGTTTCAGCTTCGGCCGCTTCACCACCGAAGAAGAGGTCGATTACGCCGCCAAGAAGGTGGTGGAAGCCGTTTCCAAGCTGCGTGAGCTCTCGCCGCTGTGGGATATGTTCAAAGAGGGTGTCGACCTGTCCAAGGTCGAATGGCAGGCCCACTGACCCGCCCCGTAGAAGTGAGGATTAGCCATGGCTTACAGTGACAAGGTCATCGACCACTACGAAAACCCGCGCAACGTCGGCAAGCTCAACGCCGAAGATCCGGATGTCGGCACCGGCATGGTCGGTGCTCCCGCTTGCGGCGACGTGATGCGCCTGCAGATCAAGGTCAACGAGCAGGGCGTCATCGAAGACGCCAAGTTCAAGACCTACGGCTGCGGTTCGGCCATCGCCTCCAGCTCCCTCGCCACCGAGTGGATGAAGGGCAAGACCCTGGACGAAGCCGAATCGATCAAGAACACCACCATCGCCGAAGAACTGGCCCTGCCGCCGGTGAAGATCCACTGCTCGGTACTCGCCGAGGACGCCATCAAGGCGGCCGTGCGCGACTACAAGCAGAAGAAAGGTCTGCTCTGAAGCGATTCGTTGAGTAAGGAGTTCCCATGGCCATCAGCATGACCGAAGCCGCCGCCAACCACGTTCGCCGCTCCCTCGAAGGGCGCGGCAAGGGCGAGGGCATTCGTCTTGGCGTGCGTACCACCGGCTGTTCGGGTCTCGCCTACGTGCTGGAGTTCGTCGACGAACTGGCAGCCGAGGACGAGGTGTTCGAGAGCCACGGCGTGAAGGTCATCATCGACCCGAAAAGCCTGGTCTACCTCGACGGCACGGAGTTGGACTTCACCAAGGAAGGCCTCAATGAGGGCTTCAAGTTCAACAACCCGAACGTGCGCGGTGAGTGTGGCTGCGGCGAAAGCTTCAACGTCTGAGGCTGGGTGTGGGTAGTCCCTGTCACTTCGCGCTGTTCGACCTGCAGCCGGGCTTCCGGATCGATCTGGAAGCCCTTGGCAATCGCTATCGGGAGTTGGTGCGTACCGTCCATCCGGATCGTTTCGCCGATGCTTCCGAGCGCGAGCAACGACTGGCGCAGTCCAAGGCCGCCGAGCTCAACGATGCCTACCAGACGCTGAAGAGCGTCCCGCGTCGCGCGCTGTACTTGCTGGCCCTGCGTGGCGATGCATTGCCGCTGGAAGCCACGGTGCAGGACCCGGAGTTCCTGCTGCAGCAGATGCAGCTGCGCGAGGATCTGGAAGATCTGCAGGACAACGCCGATCTTGATGGCGTGGCGCAGTTCAAGCGTCAGCTGAAATCCGCCCAGCAGCGTCTGGAAGAGGATTTCGCCGATTGCTGGGATGATGCCGCCCGTCGTGAGTTGGCCGAGCGTCTGGTTCGCCGCATGCAGTTCCTCGACAAGCTGGCGCAGGAAGTGCGGCAGCTCGAAGAGCGACTCGACGATTAATCCGCGCGGCCCGCGCCGCGCCCGATAGCCTGATTAGAAACCGCATGGCCCTACTGCAGATCGCCGAGCCCGGACAAAGTCCCCAGCCACACCAGCGCCGCCTGGCGGTAGGGATTGACCTGGGCACCACGAATTCCCTGGTCGCTGCCGTGCGCAGCGGCGTCGCAGCGCCCTTGCCCGATGATCGCGGCGAAGTGATCCTGCCTTCTGCGGTGCGCTATCTCGCCGATCGCATCGAGGTGGGGGAGAGCGTTCGCGCCAACGCCTCGCAAGACCCCTTGAACTCCATAATCTCGGTCAAGCGCTTCATGGGGCGCGGCCTGGAAGATGTGAAGCAACTGGGCGGCCAGCTGCCGTATCGCTTCACCCAGGGCGAATCGCACATGCCCTTCATCGAGACAATCCAGGGGGCCAAGAGCCCGGTGGAAGTCTCGGCTGAGATCCTCCGTGTCCTGCGTCAGCGCGCCGAGTCGACCCTGGGTGGCGAGCTGGTGGGCGCGGTGATCACCGTTCCCGCCTATTTCGACGACGCCCAGCGCCAGGCCACCAAGGACGCCGCGCGTCTGGCCGGCCTCCACGTTCTGCGTCTGCTCAATGAGCCGACCGCTGCGGCCGTGGCCTATGGCCTGGACAAGAACGCCGAGGGCGTGGTCGCCATCTATGACCTGGGCGGCGGTACCTTCGATATTTCCATCTTGCGCCTGACCCGTGGCGTCTTTGAGGTCCTGGCCACTGGCGGCGATACCGCCCTGGGCGGCGACGACTTCGACCATGCCATTGCGGGCTGGATCATCGAGCAGGCCGGTCTCTCGGCCGACCTCGATCCGGGCGCCCAGCGCCGTCTGCTGCAGACTGCCTGCGCGGCCAAGGAAGCGCTGACCGACAGCGCCAGCGCGGCCGTTGCTTATGACGGCTGGTCTGGTGAACTGACCCGTGCCCAGCTTGAGGCTCTGATCGATCCGCTGATTCAGCGCAGCCTCAAGTCCTGCCGTCGCGCAGTCCGTGATTCCGGTGTCGAGCTGGAAGAGGTCAGCGCCGTCGTCATGGTGGGTGGCTCGACCCGCGTACCTCGGGTACGCGAACTGGTGGGCGACCTGTTCGCTCGCGACCCGCTGACCGACATCGATCCGGACCAGGTGGTCGCCATCGGCGCGGCCATCCAGGCTGATGCCCTGGCCGGCAACAAGCGCGGAGAAGAGTTGCTGCTGCTGGACGTGATTCCCTTGTCGCTCGGCCTGGAAACCATGGGCGGGCTGATGGAGAAGGTGATCCCGCGCAATACCACCATTCCGGTGGCCCGCGCCCAGGAGTTCACCACTTACAAGGATGGCCAGACGGCCATGATGATCCACGTGCTGCAAGGCGAGCGCGAGCTGGTCAAGGACTGTCGGTCCTTGGCGCGCTTCGAGCTGCGCGGCATTCCGCCGATGGTGGCTGGCGCGGCGAAGATTCGCGTCAGCTTCCAGGTCGACGCCGACGGGTTGCTGGGCGTTTCCGCCCGTGAATTGTCCTCGGGCGTCGAGGCGAGCATCCAGGTCAAGCCTTCCTACGGCCTGACCGATGGCGAAATCGCCCGCATGCTGCAGGACTCCTTCCAATATGCCGGCGATGACCTTGCCGCCCGCGCCCTGCGTGAACAGCAGGTCGAGGCCCAGCGCCTGCTGGAGGCCGTGCAGTCGGCGCTGGACGCTGACGGCGAACGCCTGCTGGAGGCCGACGAGCGCCTGGTCATCGATGCCGGCATGGACTCGCTGCGCGAGCTGGCTACCGGCAGCGATACCGTCGCCATCGAACAACAGATCAAGCGTCTGTCCCAGCTGACCGACGCCTTTGCCGCGCGCCGTATGGACGCCACCGTCAAAGCCGCACTGGCCGGTCGCCGGCTCAACGAAATCGAGGAATAAGCGAAGATGCCGCAGATCGTCTTTCTGCCCCACGCCGAGCACTGCCCTGAAGGCGCGGTGATCGAAGCCCAGCCGGGCGAAACCATCATGAAGGCAGCGCTGCGCAATGGCATCGAGATCGAGCATGCCTGCGAGATGTCCTGTGCCTGCACCACCTGCCACGTGATCGTGCGGGAGGGCTTCAATTCGATGGAAGCCTCCGACGAGCTGGAAGACGACATGCTGGACAAGGCCTGGGGTCTGGAGGCGGATTCGCGCCTGTCCTGCCAGGCAGTGGTCGGCGAGACGGACCTGGTGGTGGAGATTCCGAAGTACACCATCAACCAGGTGTCCGAAGGTCACTGAGGCGGAGCGTTCACATGAGTCTGAAATGGGTTGATGTGCTCGAAATCGCGATCCAGCTGGCCGAGTCCAAGCCGGATGTCGATCCGCGCTACGTGAATTTCGTCGATCTGCACCGCTGGGTGCTGGCATTGCCGGAGTTCAGCGACGATCCTTCCCGCGGCGGGGAAAAGGTCCTGGAGGCCATCCAGGCCGCCTGGATCGACGAAGCCGACTGAGGGGGCGGCTCACCAGAGCCGCGTACCCATTTGTCATGAACCCGCGTATAATTCGCGGGTTTTATCTTTAGGTGAGCTGTCGAAAATTTCCCCAGGGGAATTTTCCAGTCGCCGGCCCTGTCGCAGTCGGGCCGGTTTCGCGGCCTTCGCCCTGCGGGCGCGGCACGCGGCAAACCCTAGAATCGCAGGAGCTCCTGGCCACGCCAGGGGCTTCTTGGCATTACCAACCTTGCTTTTCGGAGTTATTTCCATGGCCCTGCAACGTACCTTCTCCATCATCAAGCCCGACGCCGTTTCCAAGAACGTCATCGGCGAAATCCTGACCCGCTTCGAGAAAGCCGGTCTGCGCGTTGTCGCTTCGAAGATGGTTCAGCTGTCCGAGCGCGAAGCTGGCGGCTTCTACGCCGAGCACAAAGAGCGTCCCTTCTTCAAGGACCTGGTTTCCTTCATGACCTCCGGCCCGGTCGTCGTTCAGGTTCTGGAAGGCGAAGACGCCATCCTGCGCAACCGTGAGCTGATGGGCGCCACCGATCCGAAGAAAGCCGACGCCGGCACCATCCGCGCCGACTTCGCTGTTTCCATCGACGAGAACGCCGTACACGGTTCCGACTCGGAAGCTTCGGCTGCCCGCGAAATCGCTTACTTCTTCTCCAGCACCGAGGTGTGCGAGCGCATTCGCTGATCTGTCAGTGAGTGAGCGAGGGTGAATCCATGACTGATACCGCTGTAAAGGCCAACCTGCTGGGCATGACCAAGCCCCAGCTCGAGGAATTCTTCGAGTCCATCGGTGAAAAGCGCTTCCGCGCCGGCCAGGTGATGCAATGGATTCACCACTTTGGCGCCGTCGATTTCGACGCCATGACGAATGTCGGCAAGGCCTTGCGCGAAAAGCTCAAGGCCGTTGCCGAAATTCGCCCGCCGGAGATCGTCAGCCAGGACATTTCCTCTGACGGTACCCGCAAGTGGGTCGTACGCGTGGCCTCGGGCAGTTGCGTCGAGACCGTGTACATCCCGCAGGGCGGCCGCGGCACTTTGTGCGTGTCGTCCCAGGCCGGTTGCGCGCTGGACTGCAGCTTCTGCTCCACCGGCAAGCAAGGCTTCAACAGCGACCTGACCTCCGCCGAGATCATCGGCCAGGTGTGGATCGCCAACCAATCGTTCGGGACCATCCCGGGCAAGATCGACCGTGCCATCACCAACGTGGTGATGATGGGCATGGGCGAGCCGCTGCTGAACTTCGATAACGTCGTGACTGCCATGAGCATCATGATGGAGGACCTCGGCTACGGTATTTCCAAGCGCAAGGTGACCCTGTCCACCTCCGGCGTGGTGCCGATGATCGACAAGCTCGCCGAGGTGACCGACGTGTCCCTGGCACTGTCGCTGCACGCGCCCAACGATGAACTGCGCAACAAGCTGGTGCCGATCAACAAGAAGTACCCGCTCGAAATGCTGCTCGACTCCTGCTACCGCTACATCACGCGCCTGGGCAAGGAGCGCGTGCTGACGGTGGAGTACACTCTGCTGGCCGGCGTCAACGACCAGCCCGAGCATGCCGAGCAGTTGATCGCATTGCTCAAGGATTTCCCTTGCAAGATCAACCTGATTCCGTTTAATCCGTTCCCGCATTCCGGCTACGAGCGTCCGAGCAACAATGCCATCCGCCGTTTTCAGGACATGCTGCACAAAAGCGGCTTCAACGTTACGGTTCGCACCACTCGCGGCGACGACATCGATGCCGCCTGTGGTCAGCTGGTAGGCCAGGTGATGGACCGCACCCGCCGCAGCGAACGCTATATTGCCGTACGACAGCTGGCCGCCGATGCCGAACAGGCTCCGACCAACGCCACTCGAAACTGAACTAGGGAGGAATCTGATGACCCTGCGCGCCGCGCTGTTCTTACTGTTGGCAACCGTGCTGACGGGTTGCGTGACGACTGGTAAACAGGATCCTCTGAAAACCGAGAAGGGCCGGGACGAGGCGCGTGACGCCTACATCCAGCTTGGTATCGGTTACCTGCAGATGGGCAATACCGAGCAGGCCAAGGTGCCGTTGCGCCAGGCGCTGGAGATCGACTCGTCCAGCGCTGACGCCCACGCTGCGCTGGCGGTTGTCTACCAGACCGAAATGGAACCCAAGCTCGCCGAGAGCGAGTACCGTAAAGCGCTGTCCGCGCGTTCGGGAGATGCCCGTATCCTGAACAACTACGCGAGTTTCCTGTTCGAGCAGAAGCGCTACCAGGAAGCCTACGACACCTATATGAAGGCCACCGAAGACGGCCTTTACTCCGAGCGCTCGCGCATCTTCGAGAATCTCGGCATCGTCAGCCTCAAGCTCAACGACCGGGTCCAGGCCAAGCAGTACTTCGAGAAGGCCGTGCGCCTGAATCGCAATCAGCCGGGGGCACTGATCGAACTGGCTGACCTGAACTACCAGGATCGCGAGTACGTGCCGGCCCGGGCTTTCTACGAGGAATACCTCAAGCAGGGCCCGCAGACCGCACGCAGTTTGCTGCTGGGGATTCGACTGGCGAAGATTTTTGACGACCGGGATACCGCTGCCAGTTACGGGCTGCAACTCAAGCGCCTGTATCCCGCTTCTCCTGAATACCAGGCATACCAGGCGGATAAATGATGAATACGTCGCAGTCCGATGTCATCGGCACGACCCGCGCCAATCCTGGCGAGACCCTGCGCCAGGCGCGCGAGAACAAGGGCTGGAGTACCGCTCAGGTCGCCGGTCAGCTGAATCTCACCGAGAATGCGCTGCGCCAGCTGGAGCAGGGCTCCTTTGACCAGTTGCCGGGCCACACCTTCGCCCGTGGCTACATCCGCGCCTACGCCAAGCTGCTGGGCATGGACCAGGCCCAGATGGTCACTGCCTTCGATCAGTACACCGGCACCGATGCCAGCGGCAGCAACGTCCAGGCGCTCGGCCGCGTGGTCGGGGAGCCGGTGCGCCTGTCGCGCAACCTGTTGCGCCTGTTCAGCCTGGCCCTGTTGGCCGTGCTGATCGGCTTCGGTTACTTCTGGTGGCAGGAACGCTCCGCGCGTCCGGCCGAGACGGGCAGCCTGAACATGGAGCACGTCGAGGTCGAAAGCGCCGACGGCACCACTGAAATCCACACCCTCGACGAGCCGGAAGATCAGGCCGTCGCCGAGGACCAGGCCAATACCCCGCCGGTTCCGTCCGAGCCCGCTGGCGACAGCGGCACCGCCGAGGCTCCGGCCGAAGGTACTCCGCCGGCCACTGCCGCACCTGTCGCTCCGGGCACACCCGCCGTACCTGAAGCCGCACAGGCTCCCGCACCGGCAGTTCCAGCCCCGGCGCAACCGCCGGCTGCGCAACAGCCCGCCGTACCGGCGAACCCCGCTGCACCGGCCGAGGCGCCGGCTGCTCCTGTGGTCGCGGCCGCCGGGCAGGGCGTGGTCAAGGTTCAATTCACCGCCGATTGCTGGACCCAGGTGACCGATGCCGACGGCAAGGTCATCCTCGAGGGCCTCAAGCGCAAGGGTGATTCGCTGGAAGTCGCCGCCAAGGCGCCGGTCCAACTGCGCCTTGGCTTTGCCCAGGGCGCCCAGGTCAGCTACAACGGCCAGCCAGTTGAAGTCACGCCAGCGCGCGGTGGCACCGCACGCCTGAAGTTGGGTGGACAGTAAGATGCATTGCGAGTCTCCGATCAAACGTCGCCTGTCCCGGAAAATCTGGGTAGGTAACGTGCCGGTAGGTGGGGATGCCCCCATTGCCGTGCAGAGCATGACCAACACCGACACCCTGGATGTGGCGGCCACCGTGGCCCAGATCCGCCGTCTGGAAGACGCCGGTGCCGACATCGTCCGCGTCTCCGTGCCGGACATGGACGCCGCCGAGGCGTTCGGCAAGATCAAGCAGCAGGTGAAAGTCCCGCTGGTGGCCGATATCCACTTCGACTACAAGATCGCCCTGCGCGTGGCCGAACTGGGCGTCGACTGCCTGCGTATCAACCCCGGCAACATCGGTCGCGAAGACCGGGTCAAGGCCGTGGTCGATGCCGCCCGCGAGCGCAATATCCCGATCCGCATCGGCGTCAACGCCGGCTCGCTGGAAAAGGATCTGCAGAAGAAATACGGCGAGCCGACTCCCGAAGCACTGCTGGAGTCGGCCATGCGCCACGTCGACCACCTGCAGCGTCTGGACTTCCAGAACTTCAAGGTCAGCGTGAAGGCTTCCGACGTGTTCATGGCCGTCGCCGCCTACCGACTGCTGGCGAAAGAGATCGAGCAACCCCTGCACCTGGGCATCACCGAAGCCGGTGGCCTGCGTTCGGGCACCGTGAAGTCGGCCGTGGGCCTGGGCATGCTGCTCGCCGAAGGCATCGGCGACACCATCCGCATTTCCCTCGCCGCCGACCCGGTGGAAGAGATCAAGGTCGGCTTCGACATCCTCAAGTCGCTGCGCCTGCGCTCCCGTGGCATCAACTTCATCGCCTGCCCGAGCTGCTCGCGGCAGAACTTCGATGTGGTGAAGACCATGAATGAGCTGGAAGGCCGCCTGGAGGACCTGCTGGTTCCGCTGGACGTCGCCGTGATCGGCTGCGTGGTCAACGGCCCGGGCGAAGCCAAGGAGGCCCACATCGGCCTTACCGGTGGTACGCCGAGCAACCTGATCTACATCGACGGCAAGCCGGCGCAGAAGCTGCAGAACGATAACCTGGTGGATGAGCTGGAACGGCTGATCCGCGAAAAAGCGGCCGAGAAGGCCGAGGCCGACGCCGCACTCATCGTGCGCGGCTGACCGCAACAAGGATCCTAAGTGAGCAAGTCCCTGCAAGCCATCCGTGGCATGAACGACATCCTGCCGGACCAGACCCCGGCCTGGCGCTATCTGGAGCGCACCTTTGCCGATCTGCTGGATGCCTATGGCTACAGTGAGATCCGCATGCCGATCCTGGAATTCACCGAACTTTTCGCCCGCGGCATCGGTGAAGGCACAGACGTGGTCGACAAGGAGATGTACACCTTCCTCGATCGCAACGGCGAATCCCTGACCATGCGTCCGGAGGGCACTGCCGGTTGCGTGCGCGCTGTGCTTGAGCACGGCCTGTCCGGTGGCGGCCAGGTACAGAAGCTCTGGTACACCGGCCCGATGTTCCGCTACGAGAAGCCGCAGAAGGGCCGTTACCGCCAGTTCCACCAGATTGGCGTGGAAGTCTTCAACCTGCCCGGCCCGGACATCGACGCCGAGCTGATCATCCTCACCTGGCGCCTGTGGCAGAAGCTGGGCATGGCCGACACCGTGACCCTGCAACTGAACACCCTGGGCTCCAGCGAAGCTCGGGCGCGTTTTCGCGAGGACCTGGTGGCCTACCTCCAGGAGCGCTTCGACCAGCTTGATGAAGACAGTCAGCGCCGCATGACCACCAACCCGCTGCGTATCCTCGACAGCAAGGTGGAGGCCACCCAGGCCCTGCTGGTCGGTGCACCGAGCCTGCATGATTACCTGGACGAAGAGTCGATCGCCCACTTTGAGGGCCTGAAGGCCCGCCTGGACGCGGTCGGCCTGCGCTACGAAATCAACCAGAAACTGGTGCGTGGCCTCGACTACTACTGCCGCACGGCTTTCGAGTGGGTCACCGACAAGCTCGGCGCCCAGGGCACCGTATGCGGCGGGGGCCGCTACGACGGCCTGGTCAGCCAGTTCGGCGGCAAGCCGACGCCGGGCGTGGGCTTCGCCATGGGCGTGGAGCGCCTGGTGCTGCTGCTGGAAACCCTGGAACTGCTGCCGGCCGAGCTGAACAGCCCGGCGGACGTCTACCTGTGCGCCTTCGGCGAGGCCGCCGAAGTGGCCGGCCTGGGCCTGGCCGAGCGCCTGCGCGACGCCATCCCCGGGCTGCGCCTGCTGGTCAACGCCGGCGGCGGCAGCTTCAAGAGCCAGTTCAAGAAGGCCGACAAGAGCGGCGCGCGCTTCGCCCTGATTCTGGGTGAGGACGAACTGGCCGCCCGCGTGGTAGGTTGCAAACCCCTGCGCGACGACGCACAGCAACAGAACATTGCCTGGGATGCGCTGCCGGCGCATCTCGCCGCCTGCCTGCAGGCCTGAGAACAAAGCGAATAAGGAGTTATCGGGGTGAGCATGACCGAAGAAGAACAGATTGCGCAGCTGAAGGACTGGTGGCAGCGCAATGGCAAACCCCTGCTGACCGGCGGCGTGCTGGCGCTGGCCCTGGTGTTCGGCTGGCAGGGCTGGCAGCACTACAAGACCAGCCAGGCCCAGGGTGCGGGGGCGCTCTATCAGCAGATGCTCGAGTCCACCTTCACGGCCGATGGCCAGCCGGACGTCGGCAGGGTCACCGAACTCGCTGCCCGCCTGAAGAAGGAATACGGCGGCACCAGCTACGCCCAGTACGCCAGCCTGTTCATCGCCAAGCTGGCCGTGGAAAACGGCAAGCTGGACGATGCCATCGCCGAACTCAAGCCGCTGCTGGACAAGCCTGCCGACGAAGCCATCGGCGAGATGGCGCGCCAGCGCACCGCGCGCGTGCTGGCCGCCCAGGGCAAGGTCGAGGAAGGCCTGAAGCTGCTGGATGGCAAGGTCGACAAGGCCTGGCAGGCCAGCCGCGAGGAACTCAAGGGCGACCTGCTGGTGCAGCTCGGCCGTGGCGACGACGCCCACGCCGCCTACCAGAAGGCCAAGGAGTCCCTGGCCGAGGACGCCGCCGTGGGTGGCCTGCAGATGAAGCTCGACGACCTGGCGAAAGGGGATGCCTGACGTGATGCGTTGGAAGAATGCAGCGATGCTGGCCCTGGCCGTAATGGCCGTGGGTTGCAGCAGCAACAGCAAGAAGGAACTGCCGCCGAACGAACTGCCCGACATCCAGGAAGAAGTACGCCTGGATGCCCGCTGGAGCCGTTCGGTCGGTGATGGCCAGGGTGATCTGTACAACCTGCTGACGCCTGCCAGCGACGGCGAGCGTCTGTTCGCCGCCGCCGCCGACGGCGAAGTGGTCGCCCTGGATCGCCTGACCGGCGACAAGTTCTGGGAAGTCGATCTCGACCTGCCGATCTCCGGTGGTGTTGGCGCCGGCTACGGCCTGGTGCTGGTCGGCACCCTCAAGGGCGAGGTGATCGCCCTCGACGCCAGCAGCGGCGAAGAGAAGTGGCGCGCCCGCGTCACCAGCGAAGTGCTCTCCGCCCCGGCCACCAATGGAGACGTGGTCGTGGTGCAGACCCAGGACGACCGCCTGATCGCCTTCGACGCCGGCACCGGCAGCCAGCGCTGGATCTACGAGAACAGCCCGGCCGTGCTGACCCTGCGCGGCACCAGCAGCCCGGTCATGACCAACAGCCTGGTGATCGCCGGCCTCTCGTCCGGCAAGCTCCTGGCGCTGGACGCCAGCCGTGGCATTCCGGTCTGGGAACAGCGCGTGGCCGTGCCGCAGGGCCGTTCCGAACTGGAGCGCATGGTCGACATCGACGGCAACCTGCTGCTCACCGGCGGCAACCTGTACGCGGTGAGCTACCAGGGCAAGGTCGCCGCGTTCGACGCGGAATCCGGCCGCCCGCTGTGGACCCGCGACGCATCCAGCTACGTGGGCCTGGCCCAGGGCTTCGGCAGCGTCTACGTCAGCCTGGCCAGTGGCGCCGTGGAAGGCGTCGACGAGAACTCCAATTCCGCCCTGTGGAACAACGATGCCCTGCTGCGTCGCCAGTTGTCCGCGCCGGAAGTGTTCTCCAGCTACGTGGCGGTCGGTGACTTCGAGGGCTATCTGCACCTGCTGAGCCAGGTGGACGGCCATTTCGTCGGTCGCGAGAAGATCGATGGCGACGGCGTGCGCGTCCGTCCGCTGGTGATCGGCGACTGGATCTATGTCTACGGCAACAGCGGCAAGCTGGTCGGCCTGACCATCCGCTAAGCTGAGTTGCAAAGCCCGGCCGCTGCCGTTCGACGGCAGCGGCCTTTGTGTTTTCTGAGGTAAATGTCGATGGTTCCTGTAATCGCCCTGGTGGGCCGCCCCAACGTCGGCAAGTCGACGCTGTTCAACCGCCTGACCAAGACCCGCGACGCCATCGTGGCCGAATACGCGGGCCTGACCCGCGATCGCCAGTACGGCGAGGCCAAGTGGCAGGGGCGCACCTACATCGTCATCGACACCGGCGGCATCTCCGGCGACGAGGAGGGCATCGACGCCAAGATGGCCGAGCAGTCCCTGCAGGCCATCGAGGAAGCCGACGCCGTGCTGTTTATGGTCGACTCGCGTGCCGGCATGACCGCCGCCGACCAGATGATCGCCGAGCATCTGCGCAAGCGGAACAAGCGCCGCTTCCTGATCGCCAACAAGGTCGATACCGTCGACCCGGACATCGCCCGCGCCGAGTTCAGCCCGCTGGGCCTGGGCGACGCCCTGCCGATCGCCGCCGCCCACGGCCGCGGCATCACCCAGATGCTGGAAGCCGCGCTGGGTATCTTCCCCCGCGACGATGGCGAGCCAGAGCCGGTCGAAGGCGAGGAGGGCGCGGAGGCCCCGGCCGAAGAAGTGGTCGCTGAAGGGCAGGAGGCCAAGCGCATCCCCGGTCCGAGCGAGAAGGACGGCATCAAGATCGCCATCATCGGCCGCCCCAACGTGGGCAAGTCGACCTTGGTCAACCGCATGCTCGGCGAGGAGCGGGTGATCGTCTACGACCAGGCGGGAACGACGCGCGACAGCATCTATATCCCGTTCGAGCGCGACGAGGAGAAGTACACCCTGATCGACACCGCCGGCGTGCGCCGCCGCGGCAAGATCTTCGAGGCCGTCGAGAAGTTCTCGGTGGTCAAGACCCTGCAGGCCATCCAGGACGCCAACGTGGTGATCTTCGTGATGGACGCCCGCGAGGGCGTGGTCGAGCACGACCTCAACCTGCTCGGCTTCGTGCTGGAGACCGGCCGCGCGCTGGTCATCGCCCTGAACAAGTGGGACGGCATGGAGCAGGGCGAGAAGGACTACGTGAAGACCGAGCTGGAGCGCCGGCTGATGTTCGTCGACTGGGCCGATATCCACTTCATCTCGGCCAAGCACGGCACCGGCGTCGGCCACCTGTACAAGTCGGTGCAGACCGCCTTCAAGGCTGCCGTCACCCGCTGGCCGACCAACCGCCTGACCCAGATCCTCGAGGACTGCGTGCAGGAACACCAGCCGCCGACCGTCAACGGTCGCCGCATCAAGCTGCGCTACGCCCACCTCGGTGGCGCCAACCCGCCGCTGATCGTGATCCACGGCAACCAGGTGGATTCGGTACCGAAGACCTACACCCGCTACCTGGAAAACACCTACCGGCGCGTGCTCAAGCTGGTCGGCACGCCGATCCGCATCGAATACAAGGGCGGCGACAACCCGTTCGAGGGCAAGAAGAACAAGCTCACCGAGCGCCAGGTGAACCGCAAGCGCCGGCTGATGAGCCACCACAAGAAGGCCGAGAAGAAGCGCAAGGACAAGAAACGCTGATTGGTGGTTGTTTACCCGGAGCGCCGGCATGGGCGCGTCCTTTTTGATCGTTGCACCACTCGCCCAATAAATTTCTACCCGTCTAACGGCGGGTCGCTCTCCATCAAGGACGATACTCCGATGAAAAAGCTGCTTCTTCTTCTTCTTCTTCTGGTGCTTGCCGGTGGTGGCTATTACTACTACAGCGCCCACTATGTGGCAGCTAGTGGCTCGGTGGAGAGTTATCAAACGCTGCTGAAGAAGTCGGAGACGTCAAAGGTGACGCGTGAAGAGGTGAAGATTGGCGCAAATGATCTTGTCCACACCATCTGTAATGGTTCACCTGTAATTGATCCGACTGAGTGCATGGCGAAATATGCCAATTATCGTGAGATGTGCGAGTCACGGATTTTTGGTGAAGCACCTGAAACATACTCGGGCAAGGACGAGGTGATTGCAGTCGCCAGGCGCTACAGATCCTGCGTAGGTCTCCGCTGAGCTCCGATCCTGGGTAGCTCTGTGTAAGAGTGGGCATATTTGCTTGGCGCTGCTGCATCCCGGCCGGGCCATCGGCTATCCTCGCAGCTCGCCTCAGGCCCAGCAGGAAGTCCCGATGCTCGCCAGCAAGTTGCCCAATGTCGGCACCACCATCTTCACCCGCATGTCCCAGCTCGCCGCGGAAACCGGCGCGCTCAACCTGTCCCAGGGCTTCCCCGACTTCGACGGCCCGCAGGCCCTGCGCGAAGCGGTGGCCCGGCATGTGCTGGAAGGGCGCAACCAGTATTCGCCGATGACCGGCCTGCCGGCCCTGCGCCAGCAGGTGGCGGCCAAGCTGGCCCGCAGCTACGGCGCGCAACGCGACGCGGACAGCGAGATCACCATCACCCCCGGCGCCACCGAGGCGATCTTCTGCGCGGTGCAGGCACTGATCCATGCGGGCGACGAGGCCATCGTCCTCGACCCCTGCTACGACAGCTACGAACCCTCGGTGGAACTGGCCGGCGGCCGCTGCGTGCACGTGCCGCTGGCGCTGCCGGACTTCTCGGTCGACTGGCAGCGCCTGGCCGACGCCATCACCCCGCGCACCCGCCTGATCTTCCTCAATTCGCCGCACAACCCCAGCGGCGCCCTGCTCGCCCGCGAGGACCTGGACCGCCTGGCCGACCTGATCCGTGGCCGCGACATCCACATCATCAGCGACGAGGTCTACGAGCACCTGATCTACGACGGCGCCCGCCATGCCAGCGTGCTGGCCCATGAGGAGCTGTACGCCCGGGCCTACGTGGTCAGCTCGTTCGGCAAGACCTACCACGTCACCGGCTGGGAGAACCCGCACGCGGGGGCGGCGCCCGGCCGAGTAGT
>OGQD01000144.1_pt1 | contig 57762 bp, 62 predicted proteins | sample 1553091 | NCBI WGS metagenome assembly OGQD01 (sample SAMEA2580290, study PRJEB22360) | human gut metagenome | biome: human gut; feature: human-associated habitat; material: faeces | place: Denmark | collected 2008/2010
TAAAAATCATATAGAAACAACAATCCAACGGCTCTTTAAGCAAATTATTTTAAAAGATTTAACGCTGATGAATAGATCTCTGAATGCGTGATCTATTCATCATTAGGGTTCTTGTTTTTAGAAACCTTAAGGAATAAATGATTTACCTAAAGAGGCAGGCAAATTCATTTGCAGTAATTTTTTATCTCGCGAAATGACCACCAACACTAAAATAGTTGCCAAATAAGGTAAGGATGCCAACAGTTCAACAGGCAGGTCTAAACCCAAAGCCTGTGCATGGAACTGTAAAATCGTAACACCACCAAATAAATATGCACCAATCATCAACCGTGCTGGCTTCCAGACTGCAAATACTACTAAGGCGATCGCAATCCAGCCACGACCTGCCACCATATTTTCCACCCACAGCGGCGTATAGACGGTCGATAAAAATGCACCGCCAATTCCTGCCATAGCTCCACCAAACAGAACTGCACCGTAACGAATCAATAACACGGGATAACCCATGGCATGTGCCGATTCAGGCGATTCTCCAACAGCTTTAAGCAATAAACCCAGCTTAGTTTTTGCCAAAACCCACCAGATCACAAAAAACGTTAAAATCGACAAATACACGACATAGTTTTGATGGAACAAAATCGGGCCAATAAAAGGAATCTCGGAGAACACTGGAATATCTAGCGCTTTTAAGCCTTCCAGACTGTTACTCACAAAATGTTGTCCCACAAATGCCGATAAACCTACACCAAAAATCGTCAGTGCGAGACCACAGGCTGCCTGATTGGCTGCTAGAGATAATGCCAAAATTGCAAAAATTAAGGCGGCTGCCATCCCTGCGATTGCACCTGCGATTAAACCCGCGGCAGGCCCTAATCCCGTGCTTGCACAAAAAGCAAAACCTGCAATTGCGCCAATCAGCATCATTCCCTCAACGCCTAGATTGATCACACCTGTACGTTCTACCACTAATTCTCCCATCCCTGCAAAGATCAGTGGTGTACCTGCGGCCAGCGTTCCGGCCAGAATTGGAACTAAATCAATCATGTCTGACTCCTAAGCTGTTTCAGTTGATGCAAGGGAAGCTGTATTTTTTTTCATGGTTTTAGACTTGCCAAAACGATAGCGATTTTCGATAAAAGCATCGGCTGCCAGTAAGAAAAACAACAACATGCCCTGAAATAATCCTGTAATTGCGGCAGGGAGTTGTAGATTGAGCTGGGCTGTTTCCCCACCGATATAAAGCAGAGCCATCAAGAAGCCTGACAGTACAATTCCAATCGGATTTAATCGGCCCAAATACGCGACAATGATTGCTGCATAGCCATAGCCTGGAGAAATATTAGGATTAAGCTGTCCGACAGGCCCCGCGACTTCACCCACTCCTGCAATCCCTGCCATAAAACCTGAAATCATCAAGCTAAACCAAATCGCCTGTTTGGCAGAAAAACCTGCGTAACGTGCCGCATCAGGCGCTTGTCCACCCACTTCGAGCTTGTACGCCAGAAAACTGTGTTTACTAAACAACCAAAATGCCAAGACTGCAAAAATGGTAACCACGATCAAAGCATTGATCCGTGTGCCCTCAAATAAAATTGGAAATAAGGTTCCATCATCGAACATTACCGACTGTGGAAAATTCATACCTGCTGGATCTTTCCACGGCCCATTAATTAGGTACAGTAAAATGAAGGTCGCGATATAATTCAGCATTAACGTGGTCAGCGTTTCCTGTGCATTAAAGTGGGTTTTTAATAAAGCAGGAATGGCTCCCCAGAACGCACCACCGATCGCCCCTGCAATCACCATACATGGCAATACCCAAAACCCTGAAACTCCCTGACAGGCAATGGCAAGCCCCCCCCCAAAGATCGCCCCCATAATCAACTGACCTTCGGCACCGATATTGAAAATACGAGCTTTAAATCCAACAGATAAACCTAATGCAATTAAAATTAAGGGACTGGCTTTAATTATCAATTCACTCCAGCCATACCAACTGGATAATGGCTCGATAAAAAACACCTGAAACGCTTCAAGTGGATTTTTCCCTAGAGCCATAAACAGCAAGCCACCAATAGTGAAAGTCGCGACCAGAGCAATGATGGGTGAAAGCCACTTCATTAATGTCGATGGATGATCACGTGGTTCGAGTAAATGCATATATAATCCCCGTTCAAATGAAATGGTCTAAGCTGTTGAGCTTAAAACACTTGAGCTTTCAGCTTGCCGATTTAATCCTGACATCATCAAACCAATGGCTTCTGCATTGGTTTCGCTGACGGGTTGAGCTTGGCTCAGGCGACCTGCCGCCAGAACAGCAATTCGATCACTGATCTCAAATAATTCTTCCAGTTCTTCAGAAATCACGATGATGGCAACCCCTTGACGGGATAAATCAATCAAAGTTTGCCGGATAAAAGCTGCAGCTCCGACATCAACACCCCAAGTCGGTTGCGCCACCACCATGACTTTAGGCTGTTGTAAAATTTCACGTCCTACGATAAATTTTTGTAGGTTACCGCCCGATAAGGAACGAGCAGCAGCTTCAGTGCCAGAAGCTTTTACTGCAAATTTTTGAATACAGTCCTGTGCAAACTGACGTGCTTTTTCATAACTGACCAGTCCATAACGGACAAAGCCTTGTCGAAATGCGGTCAACAATGCATTTTGAGTTAAACTCATGGCAGGCACTGCGCCACGTCCCAAACGTTCTTCGGGTACAAAGCCAAAACCCAGTGCACGGCGTTGTCCTGCATTTAAATTCCCAATCGCACGACCTTCTAATAGGACACAATCTTTGGCTGTGGTGATTTCACCAGACAAAGCGGTCAAAAGTTCAGCCTGACCGTTTCCAGAAATCCCTGCAATCCCTAAAATCTCACCTGTTTTTACAATGAGCTGAATATTCTCAAGGGATGTTCCAAAAATATCAGGTGCCTGCACATTGAGCTGTTTGACTTCAAATATAGGCAGACTTTCACCGGTATAAACTAGATGTTCGTAAGCAGGAAGATCACGACCTATCATCATTTTGGCCAGACTAGCAGTACTTTCTTGTTTTGGAATGGCCGTGCCTGTAACCTTTCCACCACGTAAAATAGTGGCACAGTCACAGAGCGTTTGTATCTCATTGAGTTTATGACTGATATATAAAATTGATACGCCTTCGCTGGCCAGACGACGTAGGGTTTCAAATAAGGTCAATACTGCTTGAGGCGTCAGCACTGAAGTCGGTTCATCTAAAATGAGCAATGATGGGTTTTGCAATAGACAACGAACAATTTCAACCCGTTGCCGTTCTCCGACCGATAAACTATATACGGTTCTTTTCGGATCAATAGGCAATCCATATTTTTCAGACACCTCAATCACGCGTTTGGATAAGGCGTTTAGATCAAATTTTTCATCCAAGCCCAATGCAATATTTTCCACAACGGTCAGGGTTTCAAATAAAGAGAAGTGCTGATAGACCATCCCAATACCCAAACGTCTGGCTGCGGCAGGACTTTCGATACTGACCGAACGACCATTCCAGACAATTTCTCCTTCATCGGCTTTGACAGCACCATAAATAATCTTCATCAGGGTGCTTTTACCTGCGCCATTTTCTCCAAGCACTGCATGGATTTCACCTGGCGCGACCTGTAAGCTAATTTGATCATTGGCGACTAAGCTGCCATAGCGCTTGGTAATATTGATCAGTTCCAGACGATTTTGCTGCATAATAGGCGTTGACTTGTTGCTCGTCGTATTGAAGACAGGATCAACAGAGATTGTATCGGAAGGTAGTGCCATCATGTCATCTCTTTGGTTCAGGTGATTGAAATGAAGCAAGGGACATGCCATGCTAAAATCACATTGCTTTCGTAGATACAGATCATTTAAAAAATAAAATAATGATCAGCTTCAGGCTTGTATCAAGACCAGAACCCCTGATGGGCTTGTGCTGCTTCTTCACTTAAACACGGTCCAATCACTTGTATAGCTCGTTGTCCACTGGCAAAGACCTGTCGGCAAGGTAAAGACAAAGTTGGATTTTCTGGATGATTACCTGTGATTTCGAGTAATTGCCCCTCACTCATGCCATAAACCACGCGACCAATGCCCGTCCAATAAATAGCACCTGAACACATCGCGCAGGGTTCTGCATTGGTATATAACGTGCAACCTCGAAGCTGTTCTAAGGGTAAAAGTCGCGCGGCCTGTCCTGCGGCTACAGTTTCAGCATGGCGAGTCGGATCACCTGTGGGTGGTAATGAGTTGTTGCCTGCCTGTGTTACGATTTCCCCTTGTGCATTCACGACAATCGCAGCAAAAGGATGTAAGCCTTGTTGTTTGGTTTGTTCTGCCAGTTCAAAGGTTTTTCTTAAAAAAAACAGGTCTTGAGCTGTGGCCTGATCATGTGTTGTCATTTCGCTGTTCCTTGGGATTCAATGGCACTTGAGCATGAGGATGGAGCGTAAGCAAGCTAAGGTCTTGTTGGTTACGCTCAACCTGCATCCTCAATACGTTTTAGAAGTGGTAGTCCACACGAACCATTGGAGTACTGGCTGTTGCGCCTTTTCCTGCAAAACCATCGGTATCATTACCGAATTTATTTTTCCAGTACTCATAACCTGCACCAGCACGCAACTTACTGCCTTTAAGACCTATCACTGAACTTAGGTCATACATCACCCGTGCATCGATATGGGTTTCAGCTTTGGTATCGCCACCCGATTCATTTTTTCCTTTAGAGTCAATCCAGAGTGCATAACCTTCAAAAGATAACGGTGTTTTTGCAATTGGAATGCCCCAAGTAAATTGAGCTGCTGCATGTGTATCGTAAGTATAGCGACCTGAAGAATAGCCAAAACGTGGTGTATCTGAGGAAGGATCATTACTTTCAAATAATGCCAAGATGCTAAAATCTAGAAAGCCAGGCACATCAAATTGAATCGTTGGTCCAACCACCCACATCCGCTTTTTAGAACTATAACTATCATTCTTGGTATTCCAGTCCAAACCTGCTGTTAAACCTGCGCCACGAATGTAGCCTGGTACAGATAAGTTGGTTTTGGTGATTGCACCTAAATCTTGATAGCGACGGATAACCACATAAGCTTCCTGAGTGCCTTTATTGTTGGATTGCGTGCTATTTGGCTCATCATCAGACTGAAGTAAATCGACATTAAAGAAATTTGAACCATATTTATCGCCACTGGCATGGGTCAGGTTAAAAATCTGTTTGGTAATATCAGTACGACTGCCATCTGCATCATTTTTATACGGTTCAGCAAATTGAGTGCCGTAGCGCCAACCAATCGAAGTATCACTCCATGTTGCGGCCTGTGCAGATTGCATGACACCTACTCCCCCTAGAATAGTCGCCATAGCAGTCATTAACGTTTTAAGTGCATTACCTTGTTGTAATACTTTCATTACACATTTCCCCTTATCACCTTGTTAAGATCAAAGCGCACAATATTCGTTTCAAGATACTCATTGATTGCTTTGTTAAAATCACGTTTGCCCCAATGCAAAACGATCTGACTCAGAGATAAAGGCAAATTTCCTACCAAAGATTGGCATATTAAAAATGTACAATGTTGCTTATGTTAAAATAGATATAAACCCGCAATTCAGTCTTTTTTTAATCGAATTTCATGAAAATACAGACCATTAAAAGCACAGGGCAATAACTGCACGACCTCCCTGTGCTTGAACGTAAGTGATTGAGAGAAAGAAACTGCGAAGAATTAATTAATTGACCACATGACTATCGTTTCTCAGCACCGAAATCACCAAATCACGGAACCAACGAAATTCAGGAGAGCGGTGCTGGCGTTCATGCCAAAGTAGATAATAAGAAATTTTAGGAAACTGAATCGGTGCTGTCGAAATCGTCAACGGTAATAATGCACTATAATGGCGAGAAAATGAGCGCGGTGCAGAAAAAATCGCGTCAAGTTGTAGCAACATGTACGGAATCATCCCAAAATATGGAATAAATGCCACAATATTACGTTTCAGTCGTTCTTTAGATAAATGTAAATCGATGACACCACGCTGGCCAACCGTATAAGGTGTCGGTGCAATATGATCAGCATTTAAATAATCATCCATGGATAAAGGTTTGTTGGCGAGTGGGTGTGATTTACGCATCAGGCAAACGACTTCATCTTCAAACAGTGGTGCAAGTCGTAAATATTCTGGGGGTTGTGGCCAATTGCCAATCACCGCATCATACATGCCACTTTCCAGTGCATGGGCATAATCCACATTGTGTCCCATCGAATGCATAATCACAGTACAATGCGGAGCTTCCACATGAATCCTACGCAGAATTTCACCAATCGCGATCGGATTTAAATAATCGGATGCAGCCAGATTAAAGACTTGGCGCGATTGCGCAGGATCAAAATTGACTTGCTGAGTCGCGATCAGTTCGAGTTGGCTGAGTACCTGACTCACAGGCTCAAGTAGAGATAATCCACGCTCAGTTGGAGTCATGCCATTTCGACTACGCACCAAAAGTTGATCACCCGTAATTTCCCTGAGTTTTTTTAAAGCAGTACTAATGGCAGGTTGTGATTGATTCAGTCGTTTGGCTGCATTAGATACACTTTTTTCAGTCAAGAGCACATATAACACTTGCAATAAATGTGCATCCAACGCTTCCCATTTGTTTGTAGGATGAATCACCAAGCTGTCCTTATTTTACTAAAACGAAGTTTATAGGCAAAATTTATACCATCTCTGGTATGCAATAGAACAGCACTATTCACAATGATGAAAATAAAAACAGTTTTTTTATGAATTATTTCAATTGACAGCCAATAAACCCGCCATGGGAATAAAGTGGCTTTGATGACGAATACGATTGATCCAGCGACGAATATGCAAAAATGGCACTAAGCTCAGTCCAGCATCCCATGCCAGCGCGACTTGTGGAAAGACCATCAAATCAGCAATCGTGGGTTGTGAGCCCAATAAATAGCCCTGCCCAATAACGGTTTGCTCACATAAGTGATCATCTAATTCGCGTAATTGTTGTGTTGCCTGTTGGATTAACTGTTCCTCATTAGATAAAAATTGATCGACCGATAAATTCGCCTGACGTAAGGCTCCTAAACTGAGTTTAAGTGTTTCATTAAAATCAGACCAACCCTGTATTTGTGATGACAAATTTTCAGGCATCCATTGCGAGTGAGTTTGTGTTATTTCAAGCAGTTGTTTAAAAATAGGCATCAACCCAGAACGGTTTGACGTGGAATCGAACAAAACAGGACATTCAAATTTGCGCTCCAGTTGCTCGACATCTGCATAGATGGATTGATAAGGGAGTTGTAAAAACTCAAGTAGCAAACGAACGCTGTAACAATCCGTAGATAATGGATCATCCGCGAGTTGAAAAGCTGTTTGTGATTGATTTAAGTTCATGCCACATGCTCCCTCTGGGTATTTTGATGTACACCATAACTCCAGTTTTTCGCGATCAACCATTTACGATAGGCGGTCGCCAGTGCATCGGCTTTAGTTGGAATTTCCAATTTTTCAAGTGGAAGTTTCAAAGGCAGATGATTTTCCAGAATCGGTTTATCCTGTGTAAAAATTTTCTGCTGAAACAATACCATATCGGTCATGCTACTGGTCTGATCATCCAGAATCATCAGTAAATGCGCTCGAATATGAGTTTCACTCAAGGGTTGAATAAACAGACACACCACATCGGCAGGAATAATTCCCTCAGCCGCAGTATTCACTTTATATAAAATCGCATTTAAGGGGGAAGCAACACGATAAACATATTCAGTTTCCTGTGGCTGAGGAGAACTCGGTGCAGCAAGCGGTTGAGTAAAAAAACATTCCGTTGCCCAAATTTCATCGACCTCTTCACGCCATTCAACTTGATAAGGTTTGACGGCGGTTTCTGGTTCAGCGCCCAATATCCCTGTATGTACGTAAGGAAAATGTGCCATATCCAGAAAATTTTCAATACCACGCAATGGCGAAGTCCGCACACCATAAGCGCCACAGGGTACACGGCGGGCGGCGGCAACATCATATTCTTGTAGCTGAAATAGTGGTTTTTTCTCGGTGCCAATACACAACCAGACAAAGCCATAAGCCGCTTGTACTGCAATATCTGATGGAGCAATATCGAGTGCATCAAATCGAATCTGATACACTTTTTCAGCATGGATAATATCTTGTTGGATCGTCAAATTATGGCCATCCAGACGAGTTTTGATCTGTTGCTGCTGAACAAACTCCTGTTCAGACGCCACCACAATCCACTCGCCAACCAAGCTTGGTGCAAGTGATGAAAGATGCTGCTGATTAGACATAACTCAATTGCTCCATCTCCAAATCCTGTCGCATCTGATTTAACAGAGGATGACGCTGAGTTGCATGTTCTTCTTGTAATAACATGGCATGTATCGTCACCACATTGGACTGTGTGGGCGTTAAATAAATGCGTAGTGCGGAATCTTTAGCATGACCTTGCCACACTAACCGATTGTGATTAACGTAGTCACTTATCCCCAGTTCAGATAGATAATCCTGTACCTGAGGCAATGTCGTCGACAGTGTTACCGAACCTGCATAAACGAACGGCACCGCCTCCAAAGGACGATCAGCACAATAATCAGCATCACCGCCATACCAAATCATGCCTGACTTTTCAGTGACAGCATAAGATTTGGCACATAAACTTTTCGGCGCACGTTGAGCAGGTTGAGCAGGTATCCGCTGACAATGTCCATCTTCTGCCGCAAACTGCCAACCATGATAGGCACACACGAGACTTTCGCCTTGTACTTGTCCCAGACTCAAACGCACACTGCGATGCGGACAACGATTTTCCCAAATTTGGACATGACCCTGCATAGAGCGCCATACGGCAACATCTTTATCTTCCACTAAAAACTGTTCCACCTCACCCGCTTCGATCAACACCGAAGGAACTAAAGGGATCCATTGTCCTATGATCATGTCCATCTTCCTCAGAAAAACCATTGACTTAAATTTTACAATTTATTTTGGCAATACGCCCTGAACACCTTGTACATAGAAGTTCATCTTATCCAGTTGTGCTTCGGTATAAACACTGCCTGCCTTCACAAACTCTTTGCCAGCTTGTGTATACAGTGGACCTGCAAATGGATTCAGTTTACCTGCCTTGATCGCATCACGACGAGCCAAAACCATTTTTTTAGCGTCAGCTGAAACTGCTTTTCCAATATTTTCCACATTGACCGTGCCTTCTTTTACACCATAATAAATCGGCGCATTGGTCCATTTGTTCGCAGCAACATCTTTCAGCACTTTTTCATAAATCGGATCCCAATGCAGTACCGCCGCAGCTAATTGCGCATCGCCACCAAATTTACCCATATCCGAATTCCAACCGAGACCCCAAACCCCTTTTTGCTTGGCCGCCTGTACCACTGCTGGTGAATCGGTATTTTGCAATAACACATCACACCCTTGTGAAATCAAGGCTAAAGCAGCATCACGTTCTTTACCCGGATCAAACCAAGAACTGACCCAGACCACTTGGGTGGTAATTTTTGGATTGACACTACGCGCACCAATAGTAAACGCATTAATATTGCGCACCACTTCTGGGATTGGATAAGAACCTACAAAACCAATTTTACCAGTCTTGCTCTTACTTCCCGCCAATACACCAAGCAAATACGCACCCTGATAAGTACGAATATTATAATTGCCCATATTTTTGCCAGATTTATAACCTGTGGCATGCATAAACACTGTATTTGGATAAGTACGTGAGACTTTCTCCATTGCATTCATATAACCAAATGACGTGCCAAAAATGACCTTATTGCCTTGTTGCGCGAGGTTACGAAAAACACGTTCAGCATCACCTGTTTCAGGCACATTGGCCACAAAAGTGGTTTTCACCGCCCCTTTAAAATCTTGTTCGGTACGAATACGCGATTGATCATGTGCGTAAGTCCAACCATGATCCCCCGGTGGGCCTATGTAGACAAAAGCAGCTTTGAGCGGATCAGCGGCATGTGCAGTCGTTACGACTGTGGCTGTCGTCGATAAAGCGCCGATAGTGAGTAAACCGCTACTGGCTGCACAAAATGCAGTCTTTTTGAATTTCGAAAATAATTTGGAAAATAAACCCTGTTGGCTTTGATCGTGAAGCTGATTTGGATTTTTGTTCATTTCAACAGACATCGCACTACCCCATTTTTGTTATGGTATAAAGACACCAGAAAATAAACTTACGCTGAACCAAAGATTTATTTTCCAGAATACATCAAGCTAAAATGCAACCTTTGCGCCAACATGAGCTATGTTGTTTTTAATTGATCATTTTTAAATAAAGGTTATATAAAAACTAAAATAGAGCCAATGAATCGATCAAATCAAAATTTAAATAAAACAAAAATAATCAATAGGTTATTTAATGCTTCCCTTGCAATGTGACTTTAGCTTATTGCTTGATAAACATTTAAGAATCGCCATCGTTTGGATAGCGTAGAGATTCTGCACAAGTGTGGAACATCCCAGTCCACCCCGCTGTTTAAAAGCCATATACCTAGCTTGGAATGATCTTTTTGGTTTTTATTGATGTTTTCTTTTGCGCCAAAATGATGCCTAGCAAGATCATTATTCCACCCAGTGTATGATAGATCGTCCAGTGTTCTGACAACCATAGACTGGCAATAATTGCTGTAAATACAGGCATCAGATTCATAAAAATACTGGTTCGATTGGGTCCAATTTGCTGAACAGCCACCATCCACAATAATGGTGCAATCAGTGATGGAAAAATGCCCGCATAAAAAACACATGGTCCATTTTGGAGATTAATCGGATCTAGTCCCAACCACACAATAAAGGGCAGGTGATAAATCAGGGCAAAACCGATTTGCACATATAGACTGATCAATAACGGAATCTGTAACTGCCATTTCTTTAAAAACACCCCATAAAAGGCATAGAAAAACACCGCAACAACCATGATGGCATCGCCCCAATGCCCACCACTTTGCAATAAGTTGGCAAGATGTCCCTGACTCATGACATACATGAGACCGAAAAAAGAAATCAAACTCCCAATCACGGCGAATTTGTTGGGGATATCCTTTAAAATAAACATCGAGACAAAAATGGTAAACACTGGAATAAAGGCATTGATAATCCCCATATTGGTCGCAGTGGTATAATGTGCAGCACTATAAGCCAGTCCTTGATATAGCACCATCCCAAAGGCACTTAACACCGCCAGTTGACCCAAATGCCGCCGTACCAGCATCCGTTGTTTCCAGACTTGAGGCAGGATAAAAGGTGTCAATACTAAAAATGCCACCAGCCAGCGATAAAAACTAATGCTCACTGGAGAAATATAATCGGCCACATAGCGAGTCACTGTAATGTTCAGCGACCAAATTAATACAGCCAGCATGGGCAGTAACAATGCCCACCAATGAACTTTTGCAACATCTTTCATGAATTTTTCAAACTAAATGAGAATAAATCTATTTTATCCTTGTCGAGATAAATTGAAATATCGCAAATCAGACATTTGTATCGCAGTTAAGACATCACTTATTGATCAAAATCGGTTATTGATCAAATAAGTCCCATGCTTTCATGGCATGTTCCACCACATGATTTAATTCATCAATTTCTGCGCCATCCCGTGCCTGCACCGTTAAACCTTGAATCACAGTACAATAAAAATCAGTCATCGTTGCAATAGGCGCATGTTTAGATAAATCACCCTCCAGAACACCTTGTTGTAAGCGTTCACATAGTTTTTGTTTGGTCGCTAAACGTTTTTCAAGTAGGTTATATTGTATATCCTGCGCTTGTTCCGAGCCATTCATGGCAGCAGTAATTAACATACAACCTTTGGGCTTATTGGGTTGAGCCAAACGCTTGACGTTGTCATATAGATACAGTTCAAATGCAACCTTGGCGGTTTTAGCTTCTAAAAAAATGCGGAGGATCGGACAAGCTTCATGAGCCAGATAATAATCAATACATTGATAGAACAGCCCGGCTTTGTCACCAAAACTACTGTATAGACTCGGTGCCGTCAGTTCCAACGCTTGAGTAAGATCACTGATTGAGGTGGCTTCATAACCATGCTCCCAAAACAACAACATGGCTTTTTCCAAAGCCTGTTGCTCATTAAAGCACTTTGGTCGACCGCGTTTTTTCTTTGCTAACGCAATCGGCTCATCCAAAACCAGTGTTTTATCTAATTTTGTCATAAAGCTCACAGCTATTTTTATAACAATCATTATTAAATTAATTGACGCTGATATTTTTTTCAACTATTTTTATTTTCATAGTGATCACTATGAAAATAAATTGACGCATTTCTATTTCCTACAATAAGGTTGAAATTCAATGGATAGCTCAACACCCATTCCGCCCAGTCCCGCCCCACAAGGTAGCTGGCTGGCGATATTGGCAGTTTCGATTGCCGCATTTGCTTTGGTCACCAGTGAATTTTTACCGATTGGTGTCCTCAATAGCGTGGCCAGCGATTTAAATATTTCAACCGGTACGGCTGGGCTGATTATTACCCTTCCAGGTGTAATGGCTGCTTTTGCTGCGCCTTTACTACCTGTGGCGATGAAACAACTCGATCGTCGTTATGTGCTGATTTTACTCACCTTCATAATGGTCATTGCAAATACGATTACTGCATTTTCTGACAATTTTACCCTGCTGTTACTCAGTCGATTAGTTCTAGGGATTTCAATTGGAGGTTTCTGGGCGACTGCAATTGCCCTGAGTGGCAAACTGGCACCCAAAAGTTTACCCATTGCCAAAGCCACAGCCGTCGTCATGGCAGGTGTGACACTAGCCACCGTGCTAGGTGTTCCAATTGGCACATGGTTAAGTGAGTTTTATGGTTGGCGCAGTGCCTTTGCGATCACGGCAGTCATTGGTTTTATCGTGCTCGTACTTCAAGTTGTATTTTTACCGCCATTACGCCCTGATGCTGCCATTCATTTACGTGACTTGCCTGCTTTACTTCGTATTCCGAAAGCTCGTAGTGGCATGTTAATTGTACTGCTGATTGGGCTGGCACATTTTTGTGCTTATAGTTATTTGGCACCATTTTTTAAACATATTGCAGGCTTTGATGGCACGACCATTGGTATGTTGTTATTACTGTATGGCATCGCGGGTGTTTTCGGTAATGCGTTTGCAGGTTATAGCGGTAATTTAAATATTCGTTATACCTTAGCATTTGTGGGAATCTGTTTTGCCATTGTATTCTTTGGATTTCCGGTGTTTGCCATTCATGAAACAGGCGCATTTATCTTAACTGCTTTATGGGGTTTTGCATTTGGCGCATTTCCAACCTCAGCCAATATCTGGATGTTTGTGCATGCACCACAAGCCGTCGAAAAAGGAATGCCGTTATTTGTTGGCTTATTTCAGGTGATGATTGCCAGTGGATCATTACTTGGTGGTTTTGTGGTTGATCATTTTAATGAAAATATTTTAATTTATGGTGTACTCAGTTTTATTCTTTTAGCTTTGCTGTCTATTTTCACGTTAGCTAAAGGTTTAAATAATCCGAAAATCAGCTGTGAAAATGAAGCATGAATGATGTAATTTCCCCAACACAGAATGCCTTACAAAATCTGGCTCAACAATTGGAAATTCACGAATTCTTTTTCCATCCGCATGACAGTGTGTGCCCGCATTCTTCACTGTGGGGAGATTTCAACTTCAGTTTAAATGGTGTGCTTGAAATTCAGGTGGGTGAACGTACCTTCTTGGCACCGCCTAATTATGGTTTGTGGTTACCGCCCCAAACCAGTCATTTTTGTGTTGCAGTCGATCAACCGACGCATTTTATTTGTATCAGAGTCCATCCTGATCTTTGTTCACAGTTTCATGCCAGTCCTAAAACCCTCGAAATCCGACCTTTTTTTCATGCCTTGGTAAAAGAGTTATTACATGATCAGTACTCTCCAGATTCGATAGAATATCTGCGCTTATTACAGGTCTTGTTCGATCAAATGCTGGCAGCAGATTGTTATGACCATTATTTACCACAGACAAATCATCCCATCTTAGCGCCTATTCTGGATCAGCTAGGACAAGCCCAGTTGTTTAATTCTAGTTTGCAGCAGATTTTACAAAGCTTTCAAATTAGTGAGCGTCATGCACTACGTTTGAGCCAGCAGGAATTACAATTATCTTTATCAGAATGGCGTAATCGCGCCAAAATTGTGTATGCGATTGGTCAAATTCAGCAAGGGACGGCGATTAAACGGATTGCATTGGATTTAGGTTATCAACATAGCTCCAGTTTTATTGAATTTTTTAAACGCTATACAGGTCAAACTCCCCTTCAAATGAAATAAACAGAGTGCATTGTGGATAACTTTACGGTTATACACAGAAATCCCGAGTAAAACACTTGCCTTTCTGCATAAATCTCCTTAAAACAAGATATCTCTTTTATGTATGCAACTTTAAGGACTTATATGAGCAATTCAGTCTACGACATTCCAGTCAACACGATCTCAGGGGAAGAAGCCACTTTAAATCAGTATCAAGGCAAAGTGCTATTGATTGTTAATGTTGCCTCTAAATGCGGTCTTACTCCCCAATACGAAGGACTGGAAAAGCTATACCAATCACAAAAAGAGCATGGTTTAGAAATTCTAGGTTTTCCAGCCAATAATTTTTTGGAACAAGAGCCTGGTACAAATGATGAAATTCAACAGTTCTGCTCGTTGACTTATGATGTACATTTTCCGATATTTTCCAAAATTTCTGTCGTAGGTGAAGATAAGCATCCGCTTTATCAAACTTTAATCACTGCACAGCCTGAACGTATTGGTGAAGGACCGTGGTGGCAAGATTTAGTCGAATATGGTCTAACCCCAAATCCAAAGCCTGAAGTTCTCTGGAATTTTGAGAAGTTTTTAATCAATAAAAAAGGTGAAGTGGTGGCACGTTTTGCACCCGATATCACTGCGGATGACTCTCGTTTAGTCGATGCCATTCAGGCAGAGTTAGCAAAATAAAATTTTGCTACAAAGATGACAAATCCTATGTTTTGTCATCTTTATTTTTAGAATAAATAAAGTTTATTTAAAAGCAAAACTCATCACAAAATAATGAAAAATAAAATCTTTAATCACATTGAAATATTATATTTCTCATTGATTTGTCGTAGAAATAGATTAATTTATATTCAGATAATGACCTCTTAAAACAAAAACTGGAATGGCTAAAATGAAACAAATACTACGCTGTTTACCATTCGCCCTGATCGGACTATTGGCGCATACAACCCATGCTGCAAGTCCAACTCAGGTAACTTATCTAATTAAATTTAATACGCCTGTGACCGATCGTTTATTAAACTCGATCAATTTTAACCAACAATTTCAGGGAAAAATTAAATTCATTTATCAACATGCTTTTCAAGGCGTTGCTGTTCAAATTCCACAAAATGTAGAACAGGAATTTGTTCGTATTTTAAAATTAAATCCCACAGTCAGCCTGATCGAAAAAGATCAAGTGTTTAAAAGCAATGCCACGACTCAAGCCAATGCGACTTGGGGATTAGATCGCAGTGATCAGCGTAACCTTCCCTTAAATTCGACCTACAATGCCGATGGTAATGCTCAGGATGTACCCGTCTATGTGGTTGATACTGGGGTGCTGGCTTCTCATCAGGATTTTGCTGGTCGAGTGAAGGCGGGTTATACGGCAGTATCTGATGGTAATGGCACGACGGACTGTAATGGTCACGGTACACATGTTGCAGGAACGATTGCAGGTACAAAATATGGTATTGCCAAATCGGCTTCTATCATCCCTGTTCGGGTACTGGACTGTAATGGTTCTGGAACAACATCAACAGTCATTGCAGGATTAGATTGGGTTGCCTCTCAAAACCCAAGGAATGCGGTGGTTAATTTGTCACTTGGTGGTGGAACTTCAACTGCACTTGATGATGCAATTAATCGGGTTGTGAATAAAGATATTGTCGTAGTGGTCGCGGCTGGCAATAACAATGCCGATGCGTGTAACTATTCTCCATCACGAGTCCCGGCAGCGATTACAGTAGGCGCAACCACCAATCAGGATCAACGCGCCAATTATTCTAACTACGGAAAATGTCTGGATGTCTTTGCGCCTGGCAGTAATATTACTTCGAATTGGTATTCTAGCAATACAGCGACAGCAACGGCCAGCGGCACCTCGATGGCAAGTCCACATGTGGCGGGATTGGCCGCTATTTTACGAGCAATATATACAGGTGAAAACGTATCACAAATTACCAATCGTATTCTCAATAAAGCGACAACGAATAAGGTAACAGATAGCCAGACAGGCTCACCTAATCGCTTGCTTTACACGCGTTTATAACCTTTCTTATTTCGTGAATACAAACCTTGATAGATGAAGGTTTGTATTCAGGGTATTTTTGCTTTTGTTATAATTTTGCAAATCTCAATTCTCCCTCCATGTTTTCATCATATTCTAAGAAATTAAATACTGATTTTTTTGATTATGACATTTTTTTCTGGTCGATCTCTGCTGATCTCTGCTCTTATCGTAACCACTATGGTTTCATTACAAGGTTGTGATCAGCCTCCCACAAATAATGCGCAGGAAACGACAGCATCAGATCATGAGGCGACCGGCCAAATCACTGATCAAACGACTACAGACACCCCATCTTCCGATTTTAGAAGTGGTAATTTCTTTTATATCGCTCGTGATGTCGCAGATCTGCAACTACGCGCAGGTGATTACATTCAACAATTAAAACAAACTCAAACTGAACTACAGCAAGCCATTCAAGACAAAGATAGTCGTCAATTACAACAAACCGCCATGACCTTGCAGCAGCAACTCCAAGGCTTTAATCAGGCATTAAACAGTTTAAATTTAAAAAGTCAGGAAATTGAAGATGTTCGTAAAAAAATACTGGAGAGCAACCAACAGGTATTAAAAAGTCCGTTTTTAAATGGACAAGTCAACTGGGATCAAGTCAATTTTAAACAGATCGAACAGCAAATGAATAATGTTCAAACCGAAATGTTAAAGTTGGCAAGCATGATGGTTCCGCAATCAGATTCCGCTCAATCTGAAACATCTCAAGAAGCTTCTGATACTGACTCATGAAATGATAAAACCCACTCTTCAAAGAATGGGTTTTGATTCGATTCAGTGGTGAAACACTTTATTTTTTAAAATCAATCACAATACGGCCATCGATTTTACCCTGTTCCATCCGATCAAAAATATCATTGATATTTTCTAGCGGCTCCACACTGATGTGTGCTTTGACCTTACCACGTGCCGCGATATCCAGTGCTTCTTTCAAATCTAGTCGTGTACCGACAATCGAACCACGCACGGTAATGCCATCTAACACCATATCAAAAATAGAGAGATCAAACTTGCCTGGTGGTAGACCATTCAAGACCATGGTGCCACCACGACGAATAATCGAAACCGCTTGTTCAAATGCCTTTGGTGAAACCGCCGTAACCAATACCCCATGACAGCCTTCACCAGTGGCTTTCAATACTTCTTCTTTTACATCTACCTTAAGTGCATTAATCCCAACATCAGCCCCTAATTCTTTGGCCAATGCCAGTTTACTGTCATCGACATCGATGGCAACCACATTAAATCCCATGGTCTTGGCATATTGCACCGCCACATGACCCAAGCCACCAATACCTGAAATCGCCACCCAATCCCCTGTTTTGGCTTCAGTCATTTTCAGGCCTTTGTAAACGGTCACGCCTGCACATAAGATTGGCGCGATTTCGAGTAAATCCACACCATCTGGAATCACACCGACATATTCACCATCTGCTAGACAATATTCGGCAAAACTTCCATTGACCGAATACCCTGAATTTTGCTGTTCCTTACATAAGGTTTCCCAACCTGCGTAACAATGGTCGCAATGTCCACAAGCCGAATATAACCATGGGATACCGACTTTATCACCCACTTTCAGGTGAGTAATTCCTTCACCAATCTCCACAACTTCACCCACGCCTTCATGACCTGGAATAAACGGTAGACTCGGTTTAATTGGCCAATCACCATGCATGGCATGTAAATCAGTATGGCAAACCCCAGTCGCAATCATCTTGACCAGAACCTTACCTGCGCTGACTTTTGGAATGTCTACATCCTTGATTTGTAGCGGTTGATTAAACTCGGTGACCACCGCAGCTTTCATTGTGCTTCCCATTTTATTATCTCCGTCTTATGTCATATTAAGAATTTGTTCATTATTATAAGAACCATTCTCAACTATAAAGCAGAATAAAATGACTAAGGTTGGAGTTTGGTAGGTTATTTGAACAGGTTGGGAATACAGTTACAGTTGCATAACAATTTGTCCGAATGGAATTCGTTTAACGCTGTGCCTCTTGTTGCTGCCAAACCTTAAATGTCTCATGCATCATTTGCTGCTGTTGAGGAGAAACTTTACATTGTTCAAGACGAGTAGAATCACCGCGATAAATCTGTGCCACAAACTGCTCAGCAAGCGCTTGAATTGCATCACGACCTTGCATTTGATAGTGCAAGGCATCTTCATTGCTTAAAATGATATCCCAACAAGACACAACCGAACTTAGATCAATCGCAATACTCAAAAATAACTGTTCCTCCTGCCGATACAGTTCCCAAAAATGTGGTTCAATTTCAATTAATTCCATGCTGATCTGATCATCTCTTACTCCTTTTAAACCTTATAGCATAAAAAAAGCCACCTTTCGGTGGCCTTTTAAAAACGGGCAACTTACATTGCACGGTTTTTAATTTTACGGATGGTTTCAAGCTGACCCGCAATCTCAGAAAGAGATGCCAGTGCAGCCGCAGAGTCCAAATCGCTCTTTTGGTTGGCAAGCAATTGTTCAGCCTGTTTACGGGCTTCTAAAATTGCTGCTTCATCCAAGTTGTCGGCACGAATTGCAGTATCTGCAAGAATCGTCACGACATGCGGTTGAACTTCTAACACACCACCTGATACATAGACAATTTCTTCTGTACCATTTTCCAACTGAACACGAATCGGGCCCGGCTGGAGCAAAGTCACTAGTGGCGCATGCCCAGGTAAAATACCCAGCTCACCACCCGCACCTTTTGCGATCAGCATGGTCACTGTTCCAGAGTAAATTGACTCTTTAACACTGACTACGTCACATTGCATCGTCGCCATGAGAATCTCCTAAATTAGGGTTGCTAATTAAAGTTTCTCAGCTTTAGCAATCACTTCGTCAATACCACCCACCATGTAGAACGCTTGTTCTGGGATGTGATCGTATTCACCAGCAAGAAGACCTTTAAAGCCACGAATCGTTTCTTTAAGCGGTACTAATTTACCAGGAGCACCAGTAAATACTTCAGCTACGTGGAACGGTTGAGAGAAGAAACGTTGGATTTTACGCGCACGGTAAACCACCAATTTATCTTCTTCTGCTAACTCATCCATACCCAAGATTGCGATGATGTCTTTAAGCTCTTTATAACGTTGCAATACGTTCTGTACAGAACGTGCAATTTCATAATGCTCAGCACCAACAACCAATGGATCTAACTGACGTGAAGTTGAGTCAAGTGGATCGATCGCTGGATAAATACCAGAAGATGCGATGTCACGGCTCAATACTACTGTTGCATCCAAGTGAGCAAATGTAGTCGCAGGCGATGGATCTGTTAAGTCATCGGCAGGTACGTATACTGCTTGGATCGAAGTGATCGAACCAGATTTAGTCGACGTAATACGCTCTTGAAGAACACCCATTTCTTCTGCAAGTGTAGGCTGATAACCTACCGCAGATGGCATACGACCTAACAATGCTGATACTTCAGTACCCGCAAGTGTATAACGGTAGATGTTGTCAACGAACAAAAGAACGTCACGACCTTTACCATTTTCGTCTTTTTCATCACGGAAATATTCCGCCATGGTCAAGCCAGTCAACGCTACACGTAGACGGTTACCAGGTGGCTCGTTCATCTGACCATAGACCATGGCTACTTTGTCAAGAACGTTAGAATCTTTCATTTCGTGATAGAAGTCGTTACCTTCACGAGTACGCTCACCAACACCAGCAAACACAGATAAACCTGAGTGTGCTTTGGCGATGTTGTTGATCAATTCCATCATGTTTACGGTTTTACCAACACCCGCACCACCGAACAGACCAACTTTACCACCTTTTGCAAACGGGCAAAGTAAGTCGATGACTTTAATCCCAGTTTCCAAAAGATCAGTAGACGCTGCTTGTTCAGCATAAGAAGGCGCTTGACGGTGAATCGGTAAACGCGCTTCAGTTGCAACAGGACCTGCTTCATCAATCGGACGACCAAGAACATCCATGATACGACCCAAAGTCGCAGGACCTACTGGTACAGAAATTGGCGCATGGGTATTTGTTACATTCAAACCGCGTTTAAGACCTTCAGTTGATCCCATCGCAATTGTACGAACAACACCATCACCAAGTTGTTGCTGAACTTCCAAAGTCGTTTCAGTTCCGTCAACTTGGAGAGCGTCATAGATCTTAGGAACGCTGTTGCGCTCAAACTCGACGTCGATAACCGCGCCGATGATCTGAATGATATGACCGCTACTCATTGCTGTCTCCTCAATTCAAACTAATAATGTTAAACGGCAGCGGCACCACCAACGATCTCAGAAATCTCCTGAGTAATCGCGGCTTGACGCAGCTTGTTATAAATAAGTTGTAGGCTCTTGATCAGTTCGCCCGCATTATCAGTTGCTGCTTTCATTGCAACCATACGTGCAGACTGCTCACACGCGATATTTTCAATCACGCCCTGATACACCATCGACTCGATATAGCGAACCAATAAACCATTTAATAGCTCTTCAGCTTCAGGTTCATAGATATAGTCCCAACCGTAAGTACGGTTTAGACTTTCGCTTTCTTCAGCCGCAGCCAAAGGCACCAGTTGTTCTACTTTCTGGTTCTGAGTCATGGCATTAACAAAGCCGTTTGATACCAGATAAATACGATCTAACTCGCCTTTATCAAACGCATCCAACATCACCTGTACGGAGCCAGTTAACTGTTCCAGACTTGGAGTATCACCAATATTGGTGGTTGCACCAAGTACTTTTCCGCCGTAGTTTTTAAAAAACGAAACCGCTTTTTGACCAATCAAAGCAAATTGAACTTCAATTGACTGCTCTTGTTGTTGCTGAACGTGTTTAACCACTTTTTTGAACAGGTTAATGTTCAAACCACCAGCAAGACCACGATCTGAAGACACAATGATATAGCCAACGCGTTTTACAGGGCGTTCAACCATATAACGATGTTTGTATTCAGGATTCGCTTGTACCAAATGAGCAATTACACGGTGCATATTTTCGGCATACGGACGGCCCTGAGCCATGCGCTCTTGCGCACGACGCATTTTTGAAGCAGCGACCATCTGCATCGCACGCGTAATTTTCTGCGTGGATTTGATACTGGCTACTTTGGCGCGAATTTCTTTTAAATTTGCCATACGCTTAACCTAGTCGTCGAAGGCTTTTAACAGCCTTCGAAGGGTTGATTCCGTGAACCAAACTTAAGCTAAAAAATTAGTAAGTTTGAGTCGCTTTGAAGTTCTCGATACCGGCTTTGATTTCAGCTTCGATGTCTTTGTTATAATCACCAGTGTCATCAATTTTTTGCATCAATGCCGCGTGTTCTGAACGGAAGTACGCGATTAATGCAGCATCAAAGTCTACGATTTTCTTCACTTCAACGTCAGCCATATAGCCTTCGTTAGACGCGTAAACAGAAACAGCTTGGTCAGCAATTGAGTAAGGAGCATATTGTTTTTGCTTCATTAACTCAGTTACACGTTGACCATGTTCAAGTTGTTTACGCGTTGCTTCATCAAGATCAGAAGCAAACTGAGCAAACGCAGCCAATTCACGGTATTGCGCTAGAGCAGTACGGATACCACCAGACAATTTTTTGATGATCTTGGTTTGAGCTGAACCACCTACGCGAGATACCGAAATACCTGCGTTCACAGCAGGACGAATACCTGCGTTGAATAATGATGTCTCAAGGAAGATCTGACCGTCTGTAATCGAAATTACGTTGGTTGGTACGAATGCAGAGACGTCACCCGCTTGAGTTTCAATGATCGGTAACGCAGTTAAAGAACCAGTTTGACCAGTTACTGCACCGTTCGTGAATTTCTCAACATAGTCAGCAGAAACGCGCGAAGCGCGCTCAAGAAGACGTGAGTGAAGATAGAATACGTCACCTGGATACGCTTCACGACCTGGTGGACGACGAAGAAGCAATGAAATTTGACGGTAAGCAACAGCTTGCTTCGACAAATCATCATAAATGATCAGTGCATCTTCACCGCGGTCACGGAAATATTCACCCATGGTACAGCCAGAGTACGGAGCCAAATACTGCATTGCAGCAGGATCAGCAGCCGCAGCAGCGACAACAGTGGTATATGCCATAGCACCAGTTTCTTCTAGCTTGCGTACCACGTTTGCGATGGTCGATTGTTTTTGACCAATTGCAACGTAGACACATTTAATGCCAGAGTTTTTCTGAGCGATGATCGCATCAATCGCCATTGCTGTTTTACCCGTCTGACGGTCACCAATGATCAACTCACGCTGACCACGACCAACAGGAATCATGGTATCTACTGATTTATAACCAGTTTGAACAGGTTGGTCGACTGATTGACGCCAAATAACACCTGGTGCTACTTTTTCGACTTTATCAGTCAATTTAGCATCAATAGGGCCTTTACCGTCAATTGGGTTACCCAAAGCATCGACCACACGGCCAAGAAGCTCAGGACCAACTGGAACTTCTAATACACGACCTGTACAACGAGCTTTTTGACCTTCTTGCAGGCTTAGGTAGTTACCTAAAACAACGGCACCCACTGAATCCTGTTCTAGGTTCAGTGCCATACCAAATAAGCCGCCGTCGAATTCGATCATTTCACCGTACATTGCATCAGCAAGGCCGTGAATGCGCACGATACCGTCGGATACCATCACAATGGTACCTTCGTTTTTAGCGGTCGCGCTGGTGTCCAGATCTCCGATACGCTGTTTAATGAGCGCACTGATCTCGGATGGATTCAGTTGTTGCATTGCGCTATTCCTCAATCTTTTTTAAGTTCAGTCTTTTTGCGGTTAAGCAAGAAGACGAGTCCGCATTTTTTCAAGCTTGTTAAGCGCAGAGTCATCTATCACTTGATCGCCTGCACGAATAACCACACCTGCAATAAGCGCAGGATTAACTTCTACTGACACAACCACAGAACTATTAAAACGCTTTTCCAAAGCATGGGTTAATAACTGCTCTTGTACAGAAGTTAAAGGAAATGCCGATTCAATCACGACATCTACTGTGTTGCTATTCTGTGATTTAAGCTGTTCGTACTCTACTGCAATCTCAGGTAACAGAATCAAACGATCATTTTCAGCAAGCAATGTCAAAAAGTTCGACACTGCCTGAGTTTGTTCTTCACCTAAAACTTTAGAAAAAAGTCCGACTTGCTCCACAGGAGTAAGCTCAGGGCGATTTAAATAAGCGGAAAATGCTTCGTCTTGCACCGTAGCACTGAGCACTTGTAACGCATTCGACCAATTGTCAGTTGCACCTTGCTCAGAAGCGTAAGCAAATGCTGCTTTGGCGTACGGGCGTGCCAACGTCAAGAGTTCAGCCATACTTCCCTCGCTTAAAGTTTAGCAGCCAGCTGAGTCAGCATGGCATTATGAGCTTCTGCGTCAACTTGTTGGTTCAGAATTTTCTCTGCACCATCAACTGCCAAGGCAGCGACTTGTTGACGTAATTCTTCGCGAGCAGAATTGATGTCTTGGTCAACTGCTTCTTTCGCTTGTTGACGAATGCGCTCACCTTCAGCCGCAGCTTGGGTACGTGCTTCTTCGACCAATTGTGCTGCACGACGGTTCGCTTGTTCGATCAATTGAGCCGCTTGTGCTTTTGCTGCATCTAGCTCAGCTTTCACTTGTGATTGTGCATCAGCAAGATCCGCTTTCGCTTTTTCAGCAGCGTTTAAGCCATCAGCGATTTTACGCTGACGCTCACTAATCGCATTGATTAGTGGTGGCCAAACAAACTTCATGCAGAATGCGACAAAAATCGCAAATGCAATCGCTTGGCCAATCAATGTGAGGTTAATATTCATTGCAATTCCTCAATATGTGGATTTAGGAATTAAGCTGATTAACCTACAAACGGATTAGCGAAGATGAAGAACAAGCCAATACCGACACCGATCATAGGCACAGCATCAAGAAGACCTGCGATTAAGAACATACGAGTTTGAAGTTGCGGAGCAAGTTCAGGTTGACGAGCAACAGCTTCTAAAAAGCGACCACCCAAAAGACCAAAACCAATCGCTGTACCTAAAGCACCGAAAGCGATCAAGATAGCAGATGCAATTGCAACTAGACCTAAAGTGAGTTCCATGAAAAATTCCTCAGAGGTTAGGTTATTACCAAATTAAATAAAAATTAAACCTAACCGTTAACCTAACAGTTAGGCAAATACCATTAATGTTTTTCGCTTGCCATGCTCAAGTACACGATGGTCAGCATCATAAAGATAAATGCTTGCAAGGTGATTACAAGAATGTGGAAGATCGCCCAAGGCACAGACAACGCCCATTGAATCCAGAAAGGAAGTAACGCGATCAGAATGAAGATTAACTCACCTGCATACATGTTACCAAACAGTCGGAGTGCCAATGAGATTGGTCGTGCAAGGAAAGTAACCAATTCCAGAATTAAGTTCACTGGAATTAGCAACGCTTTTGCAATTGGGTTACTTGGGTTAAATGGGTTTAAAGCCAACTCACCAACGAAACCGCCGATGCCTTTCTCACGAATGCTATAGAACAAAATCAACACAAAAACAGACAACGACATACCAAGGGTAATGTTCGGATCTGTTGTTGGAACGATTTTGAAATAAACATGATGAGGGTCCATACCAAATACGTGCGCACCCACTTGTTGAGCCAGATAAGGAATCCAGTCAACAGGAATTAAGTCCATGGCATTCATGAGGAAAATCCACACGAAAATGGTTAATGCCAGTGGTGCAATAAGACGTGATTTACCATGGAAGGTATCGCGAACGCTGGAATCAACGAACTCGATAATCATTTCGATTGCAGATTGAAATTTTGATGGCACCCCTGCATTTGCAGCTTTAGCGGCACACCAAAAAATCAAACAAAAAATGACACCCAGTCCGATAGACCAACCCATTGAATCCAAGTGAATAGCAGAAAACCCCATCTGTTGAGCTTCACCCGCATTCTCAGCCAATTTCCAAGTCCCATCTGGCATTTTGCCATAGGTTAAATTGGTCAAGTGATGCTTGATGTACTCGGTCGAAGTAAGGGCATGTTCTTCAGCAGCCATAAATCACACCTGGTCAATGTCAATTACTAAATAAGGAAACGAATATCGCGCGCTGCCTGATATCTCGTAGTCCTCAAAAAATCTTCAATTTTGGATGTGTCTAGACTCGTTTCTGTAGACGTGAAACCCAAAATGGAGCGACCCACGACATGGTCTGAACGAGAATAAAACCACAAAACAATGCCGCTGGAGACAGCGGTTTAACATTGCTTAAAATCAAAATAAAACCCACGATCACGATTCCGAACTTCCCTAGCATACCTCGATACATGTTCGATAGAACCTGTCTCGATGCTCTAGCCCCTGCCGTTCGAAATGACTGCCAGCTAAAATATAGGTTGGCAAGCCAGCAGACCAAGGCTCCTAAAGCGGCACTCATTGCGGCTACACCATCGTGGATAAGCCATGCGATAATCGCAGCTAAAGGAATCATTAATGCTTGTAAGAAGACCAGAGCTTTCGCTAATCGTCGGTCAATCAAGCGACTAGTTCGGCTCATTGTTTATCCACTTACAGCATGAATGCTTGACAAATTACGCTGATGATCGTTTTTAATCGCAGGCATTATAGAGTTACACCCCTGAACATGCAATCTTTTACCGACCTAAGTCGTGTTTTTTTAGATGATTTGTTTACACTCAAATCATCTGCATGTCAGGCATTTTGAGCTTATTTGCTTGCATTTAAGACACATTTTGTGGTTTGACTGGCGAGTTTCTTCCATGCATCAACAAAATCCTGATCTTCATTCATGCTTTCATCGACACGCTGAAACACGATCGGATTCAAGATTCGGTATTGATTTTGATTGGCATTTCCTTCAGCCAAAAGACACATACTCGGTTTGGGGCGGTTATCACTTAAATATTTGAGCTGCGAAGCAGTCGCTGCAATATGTGGATCATCTGTCAATGCACCTGCAAATTTTAAATTCAGCGCGCGTTCCAGATATTGATAGGCATCATGATAAGACCAATAAGGTTGTACTGTTTTACGCTCATAGCCCTGACTTGCAACCAGCATTTCTTGAGCAAAGCGTCGTGCATTTTCCCAGTATTTGGCTTTACTTTCAGGATGTTGTTGTGAGCGCAGCGCAGCAATAAAAAAACCAATACGCACAGCATTATTAGGATCTAACCAAACATGAGTGTCAATGGTATTGTCTAACGGAGCGTTACGGGTATTTCGACGCGGTAAAATCGTCACAATTTGCGAATCCAAAATTGAAATCGCTTTAGGATTATTTTGTAGCAGACTCGCCAATGGTGCTTCATGAGCTTTGCCTAGCCATATTACCAAGGATGCATCTTGAATGGCTTTACGATGTGCTGGAGTCAGTTGAATATCATGTCCAGATTGATTTGCCAGCAATAACTGAGGCTCTTCTATCCCTTGTGTAATTTCTTTGGCGATCAAATAAATCGGATGAGTTGCAATCACAAGCGGAGCCTGCGACCACGAAAGCGTCGTTACAATGGAGAATAGACAAAACACCGCAAAACGAAACATAACAAAATCGAACCTAAACACTCAACACATGTTATAATATAACAAATTTTGAAAAATACCTACGCTTATTCGATAGCAGCCTGACTTCATGCTACTATTTGATAAATTAATGAGGTTGACCTATGAGCGCGTGTTCACATGAACATCATAATGCCTTACATGGGGTGCATGATCACCTGAATGTGAGTGCACGTCTGGCTGAAGCAGAAAGTCTTTGTGCAGCAACAGGCGCACGTTTAACGCCATTGCGTAAAGAAGTTCTAGCTTTAATTCTAAATGCTTCTGGTCCGATGGGCGCTTATGACTTATTGGCGAAAATTAAGAGCGGTTCAGATCGTCCAGCTGCACCGCCAACGGTGTACCGTACGCTTGACTTTTTATTAGAAAAAGGGCTCATTCATCGCCTAACCTCCATCAATGCCTATATTCCTTGCTGCCATCCTCGTGAAGGGCATCAAGCTGCTTTTCTGATTTGTAATGAATGCCATGTGGTGAAGGAAGCTTCTTCTGAAGGCTTGCTGCAACAATTACATCAATTGGCAGGTTCAGATCATTTTAATGCTCAACATACCATTATCGAGATTTCTGGAAAATGCCAACAGTGCAGCAAGCTGTCACACTGATGCCTGAACTGATTCGACTAGATCGTGTATCGGTTCATTTGGATGATCGGGATATTCTAAAAAATGTCGACTTTTCATTACATCAAAATGAAATTGTCACCTTGATTGGCCCCAATGGCGCAGGCAAATCGACACTCATCAAAGTATTGCTCGGGATTACCCACCCCTCACAAGGCAAAGTAGTGAGCAGTCAAAAAAATAAAATGGCCTATGTACCACAAAAGTTCAATCCATCACACAGTTTGCCATTAAGAGTCAAAGACTTACTTGATTTGGAAAAATGTGACCGTGAATTACGCAATGAGATTGTTCGTGATACTGGTATTTCCAAATTACAGGATTCCAAAGTACAACAACTGTCTGGTGGTGAGAAACAGCGTGTACTTTTAGCACGTGCTTTATTGCGCCAGCCCGATATTTTGGTGCTGGATGAACCGATGCAGGGGCTGGATATCCAATCCGAAGCCGAACTTTATGAATATGTACGAAGCCTGCCTGAACGTTATGGTTGTGCTGTACTTATGGTTTCGCATGATTTGCAATGGGTGATGCAAGGGACTCAACGGGTTGTGTGTTTAAATAAACACATCTGCTGTAGTGGTTTACCTGAGAGTGTTCAGCAACACCCAGAATATCTGGCCATTTTTGGTGGGCAACGTGTCCCATATCAGCACCATCACGATCACTGTGCGCATGGTGATCATGTTGAGACATGTACACATATCGACCATCCTCATATTCACCCTGAACCGGAAGCTTAAGCAATGCTGGAATGGTTACAACTTTTGCTTCCTGCCTGGACGATGGGGAGCCTACTGGTTTTTTTGACAGCACCCTTAGGCTGCTTAATGCTCTGGCGCAGAATGTCCTTTTTTGCAGATACCATGGCGCATGGAACATTACTTGGCGTCGCGGTCGCAGGAATTCTACAGCTCCCGCTTTGGCTGGGCGTTGCCATATTGGCATTATTATTGGTTGGGATACTTTGGGTATTACACGACCCTCGCTTACCAAACGATGCATTACTGGCACTGTGTTCAGCGACTTTACTCTGTTCAGGTTTATTACTGATCCAACAAATTCCTAGTTTACGACCTGAGTTATTGAGCTATCTCTTTGGTGATTTGCTTGCAATTGGCTGGGAAGATTTACCTATCTTTGTCATCATTATTGGCTTGGCGCTTGCTGTGCTTTATCGCTACTGGAAAGCACAAATCCAGATTGCAATTGACCCTGATATCGCGATGAGCGAAGGGATCAATGCAAAATGGCAACGTTTGATCTTTATGTTGCTGCTGGCGCTGTTTACCGTTTTGGCCCTACGTGCGGTAGGTTCATTATTAATGGGCGCTTTATTGGTCATCCCTGCTCTAACTGCCAGACTTCTAGCCAACTCCCCTAAACAAATGGTGATTTGGGCTTTTATTTGCGCCCAGATTGGTGTGACTGTGGGACTCTGGTCTAGTGCGATGATTAATATTTCGACAGGCTTGAGTATTGTGCTGTGCATGGCATTATTATTTGCGATCATTTTTGTGATGCAAAAATTGAAAGCGATACGCGGTCAAAGTATAAAACTTTAAACTCATTGATGAATCGAACAGAGTAGCAATGCAGCGACCGCAAACATGATGGCAAAGCTGCGATTTAAATATTTTTGCTGTTTTGCTGAGCGAAGTAGGCGCAGTACTTTAGCAGAGAGTCCTGTATAACCTGCCATCACAATTAAATCGATAGTGATCATTGTGAATGCCATAATTGCATATTGTGGCCACTGTGGACGGTTCAAATCTAAAAATTGGGGTAAAACCGCTAATAAAAACACAATGGCCTTGGGATTACTCATATTCACCACAAAACCATTTAACATCAGACTTCGGCGTGATTTATATGTAGTTTCCTGCTTAATTTCAATATCTTGTATTGGTGCTATCCATTGTTTATAAGCCAAATATAGTAAATAGATTACGCCAAACCATTTGACCACTAGAAATGCCCAAGAGGTCGTCGCAAAAAGTACCCCAACCCCCGCTGCAACGATCAAAATTTGTAAGGCCAGAGCAAGCTGTAAACCGATCGCATTCGAGTAACCATGCCGAAAACCGTAGTTTAGACCACTCGACATAGAGGCAATCGCGCCTGCACCCGGTGATATGCTAATCACCCAGCATGCGAGCATGAATCCGAGCCAGATTTGAAAGGACATCGATGAAACCGCTAAAAATAATGTGAATAGTATAGTTTTTGGGGTTAGAACTCTAGAGTGCTATAAAACCGATTTTAGTGAAAAAATCTGATAGCGATGTAATTTTTTTGATTTTCCATCTTAATAAAAATTTCAATAAGTATATACTTATTGAGATTATCGATTTATCAATTTTAATTGGCTTTGTTGCACAAACATTAAAAAGTTACACTTATCCTAAGCTTATCAAATTTAAGGCACAACTTGAGTGTGAGGTCTGCCTAATTCGGTAAATTTATTGAGGACTGCCACACGTGCGTGAATCTCATTGACTTAACTTTCAAAGTTCCTCGCACACAGTTTAACGCCTAATAATTTGATGCAGTGCATCTTGGTTTCAACCAAACTTCTTCAATGATATCCAGACCATTTCTTACAGATTGTTCTGCCTAGACGCTTTACTGTATCGAGTAGCTCATTACGTTCAATTGAACTTGCCCGCTATCTTTCTAAGACTTGGCATTTTTCCGTGGAGGAATGATCACATTTACATTACGATCTGCAACCAGCTGACGGCATCGTTTTGTGTCATAAGCACCGTCGGTATACACTGAATCTATTCGCTCATCTGGTGGGATCTGACCCAACAAGTCACCAAGTACTTGCGAGTCACCCACCTTGTTCGCTGTAAGCTGAACTGCCTGTATTTGCAGGGTTTCTGCATCAATTCCTATATGTAATTTGCGCCATTGTCTGCGATATTCAGGCTGATGTTTCTTCCGTTTCCATTCACCTTCACCCAAAAACTTCAGCCCAGTGGAGTCAACAAGTAGATACAGTCCGCCATTACTTTTTTGATAGCTAATGGCGATATCAATATGTCTTTGGCGACAGCATAAATTAGAGTAATCGGGAGCAGCCCAATCTAAACCTGACAATTTAATCAGGCTTCGAACAAAACCTGTGACCATGCGTAATGTGAGCCTGAACAGAGATTTGATCATTAGGCAACACTGAATCGCTGCATCAGAATAGGTTGGATTATGACCTTGTTTGCCATTTAATTCAGCGTACCATTGGGTATTTGGATCAAACCAAATGGGGAGATTGCCACGATTAATTAGGGCTTGGTTATACGGGGACCAATTGGTCGTACGATAGATTTTCGGGGTAGGTTTTTTCATCCGAAAATTATATTGCTACAGAAGTATTGAAGAACAGGTTTATGCAACAAAATCCTGCCCATCTCAATTTTTTACACTGTTAATGATATTCATAAATTTTTTCGTAGAATCTGGATTTCCATGATTAGGAGTGCTTTCTAAAAATGATTTTGTAAACATGACAATAGCATCTACGCACGATGCTTATTTCTGTTTAAAAAAAAGATTAAAAAATATAAGGAATAGTTAAATATGACTATTTCTCATATAAATTAAATATTTTAAATCAAAAAAAATCAATTAATTTATTCAATTTACATATTTTATAAAGCTTAATTATTGAGCTAAATAAACTTTCTCTAAGTGTTTAAGTTCATCTAATCTAGCTTTATCAATATGGAACAGACATAATTTAAAGTTTATTAAAAGAGTAATTTTATCAATAATATTTACTCCCTATCAACCCATAGATACCATTAAATATCTACATCCAATGAAGCATATTTTTAAAACTCATCATACCCAGGTCGATTAATATTTAATCTGAAATTCTTTTTTTCAATAATTGGTTCATTTCCCACACATTTCATTTCTTCATTTTTACTAAAATCATTATTAATAACAAAAGATTGGATACAATAATTTTTCAATTTACTTTTATTTATATCATTAAATATTTTGGCTTGATGATCCAATATTGGGAACTTACCTCCCATCGTTACAAACAGAGTATTTTTATAATTATTCTTGTTATTTTCGCCACCTGATAAAAATATCACTTGCGCAGGTCCAGAACCTTCGTAATTATTAAAATTTACAGCAATCAAACCTAGTAAATATTCTTTGCTTCCAAGTTTTTTAACTGTAGTCATCAAAATTCTTGCTTGATCCTCTCCAGAATAAAATAATTTTAAATCTTTTTGATTAAGCAAATATTTATCTAGCTGTATGAATTTATCATTGACCAATAATGCTTTAGAATCAAATGGTAATTTAATTTGTTTGTATTCATTAATTAAAAGACCACTATTGACCTTCGACTCACTTATCTTTGGTGAATCTGAGTTTAACATCTTATTTTCTGCCTTTTGACAGGCTACAAGTGAAAATAAAATCAACAATGGAATAAATTTTTTAGTGTACATAATATGCCCTTATATGTCCTGAATATTTGGTTGATAACCCTGTAAATGTAAATGGTTATCATGATCAATATTTGTAAAAGCTACATGGGGCAAAGTTTTATTCGACTGACCTTGTCTCTTCATTACTTGTGAACCAAATGCTTTATAACCAAAAAGATATAGGGCATTTACAAACCTTACATTTGCATCCCAATCAAATCTATCTGCTTGACTAACCAGAACAGGGCCATCTTTATGACAACCATTGATTCCTAGATAACGAAAATCTCCATTAATACCATTATAGTGCGATTCACTACCCACAGATCGTCCATCTCTGACGCTAAATCCTGAACCATGATAATAACCATAACCTAGAGAGCACATAGCACCTATAATCGCTGCAAACGCATCTCCTTTCAAGTAATATCTAGTTCGACCTGGTAGATAGATATCCCACAAATATCCGACTTTACCATCAGGACTCTTGTAGGATTTGAGCGTCCTTTGATCTACCAAATAAACATTTCCACCTACGACACCGTTACCTTTTTTACGCTTAGGTGCAACTATAAATTCAGTTTTGCCAATATGATGTGATTGTCCATTTTTATCATAATAAATATATTCAGCAAAACCTGTTGCAGCCGAATTCTCTCGTTTGATTTTACCATCAGAGTAAATATGATAACGAGTCGTATCACTTGTTGGCGGTGATTGATTACTTACCGTTGTTAATGGCTTTCCTCCACTTTCAGTATACGTATTATTTTGCTTCGTTTGATTCTTCTTATCTGCCTCGGTTTTTGCTTTTTCTGCTTCTTCTTTTGCTTTCTTTTCCTGAACATCTTTCTGCTGCTGTTGTCTTTTTAGATCTTCAGCCTGTTTACGTTTTGCATCTGCAACTTCATATAATTTCGATGCCTGAACAGCACTACCATTTACGGTAAAGGGTTTAGTTGAGCTTGATTTTTCAACACGACTTAAAACTAAACTTTTTCCTTTTATACCAAAACCAAAAACAAAACCCGTTAACATTCGTACATTCATTACACCGCGATTATTTGTTCTTTTCGGTATTTCTCGACCTCGGTAAAAGAGACTAAACAATGTGTTTGGAACAGGGTTGCCGTCTTGAGTTACTGAAATATTGAAAGGATGTACAGGAAGCTTCACTTTGACTGTTGTATTTTTTAATGCCGTAGTAACTTGAAAATGATGAATGACCTGTTTCTGCCCATCTCCTTCTACTGAAACCTCAACATCTTGTCCTTCCTCGGCAATAATGCCTTGCTTGACCCCACGACTATCAGCTGTATGTTTTTTAATATTACCTTTATAAGTAAGAAAAAAATTCATATTAGAGATTGCCTTACCAGAATCCCCTTCTACTATTTCAATATTAAAGTTTACATCTTTAGATGCAGGAGTTGCCTCTGCCTCTTGAGAAGTCGAAGATTGTCCCTGTTCATTTCTTACTTCTTGAGGCGTTTTATTAACCTGAGGTCTCGGTTGAGGTGCACTATCTCTCGCTAAAGTTGCTGAATGGCTTGTAACTTTAAAATCACTTAAAGTTGCTTTTTGTTTTTCATTTGCTTTTTGAATAATACTATTCGACTCTTTTCCATCAGCAACTATTTTTATTTCTGTGTTTGGATTTCTAACAATAACAGGAAGGTTACCATTCTCATCACTCTTAACCTTAACTCTTGTTTCTCCTGAAATATATTTACCATTATTTTTAGAAACAATTGTTACTTCTTTATTTTTTAATTCTACGCCTGCACTATCTTTTAGAGTAATATAAATTTTTCTTTTGCAACAGCTTTCTAAATCAAAACCACCAAACATTGATAAGTATGAAGAAATATGTGTTCCATTATCATCAGATACAGCTGATTTTTTCTTAAATACAGGTGAGCCAAGAAAAGTTGCTAGTCCTCCTTCACCCATTAAATGAGCACTAGCTATTGCTCCTGATTCAGTTACCTCGACCCCATTAATAATTTTCCCATAATATTGATTGAAGTTTAATATCTGCATACGTTTACATAAATAATTTATCCAATCACTAACTGCTATTAATTGTAATTCAGGCTTTGTAAGAAAATCATTGAAGGAATGAATTCCATTTTTACCTGACCATTCCCCTTTCCAGTCATTTTTATCAAAAGTTGCTCTAATCGTATCTATTCTTTGCTTCTCTTTTTCTGGGTTTAGCTTTCTAAAATCTACACCTAAATCTCCTAAATAGTATCCAGTTTCAAATAAGGCAGACTCTCCCATTTGAAAAAAACCACGATACCCTCCTGAGCTTTTTTTAGCTGCTGCTATTATATTTGATTTGTGGTTCAAGCTTAGCTTCAAATCAGCACTTGATTCTTTATAACTAACAGCTTGTATAAATCCATTTCTATTTAATTCAAAATCTTGTATTGATCCATCTTGAAACTGTATAGTCTTTTTCATTATTTAAACCTATCATTAATCTTATATTTAGAAATATTACTAATAGATGTTTCTTTGAATAAATATCCATTTAGAGCTGATACAATATTTGTATCCTCCCCAACCTTACTACAAGATAAATTCACATCTACGAAATCTTCTTTTCTAAAACCACCTTTAATTTTGTTTCGATCTATTTCTCTTGAATACGCGAATGAATTAATATCATTATAAATCATGATAAGATCAGTTTTATTATTTTTCATTTCCGCCCAATAAATATAATAATTTTTATTTTTATACTGAACATGGTTACATGTTCCTGTAGATGTCCAATTTTTATCTTTTAAATCAAAGCCAATTTTTTTTGCTATTTTTTTATTTTCTTTATTAAAGTTATCTTCCCATATATCAGGACACTGAACATCTTCTAATACAATCACCTGTACTGCTGGCTCGTTCCAATATTTCATACATTTTTTAGCACTTTCTGCATGTAAATTTATACTATTTAGCAAAATACATGCACCAATCATTATCTTTACAGTGTTCATTATTAAATTAATCCTTAAGTCCAAAATTTTCAAAATCTGCTTTTAAATCTGTATCATCAATATGTTCATCACTATCGTGCTCATGGTTATGATCATCATCGCCACCGCAACAGGCCTCATCTGAACCATGACCTTGCCCTTCCGATATCACTTCTTCAACCAGTTGTAGCTTATCTGAACTGTCATCATTCTTACCGAGTAAAAGAATTTCGACGCTATCTGGGTTATCACTAAAAATCCGCCCCGTCCTTGCAAACTGATCAAGAAAACCGATGTATTCTGTTTTCTTGGCGTGATTAATAACTTTATATTTGAATCCATCTTTCAATAAATCAGCATTAACCAACTCGCTAAAATCGAATCTACGGCTAAAAATTCCACTTTCTGGCATTTTAGGCAGTTCAGCATTTACGGTAGCGCCACTCACAAACAAATGCTGACCAGCCTTACTCTCAAACTTCCCACCTGTGGTTGAAAACACACCATCGGCATTAATTTTGAGTTGCGACCCACCCGCTGTTAGTACAATCTCTTTAGGACTGGTGATTTCAATCTTATCTTCAGTAGAAATCAGTTTAATCACCTTCTTGGCAATTGCTTCAATCGCATCGTCCTGCGCCTGCAACTCCAATTTCCCTTTTGCGGCATACGCTCTAAAGCCCTTTTGTGCAGCAAACAAACTGATCTTATCCTGCGCATGTCCAATAATATTCTTCTGTGCGCTCAAATTAATTGAACCACTGGCACTCTCAGCAATATCCTGAGAGGCCTGTAAGATAATATTTTCAGGCGTAGTTAATGCAATTCCATTCGGTGATGCCAACAACATCAATGCCTGTCTAAAAATCTTACCTTGTTCTTATTGCTTGGCATCGGAACTACTTTCCAGACCTTGGGTATAACCTTCCATAAAGCCTTGTAATGAGCTCAATGCTTTAGAGGGGGTAATTTCTAGCTTGCTACCCTTGCTAAAAGTCCCACAACTACTCATCAATTCAAAGTCTTTAATATCGACATTGGCTAAAACTTTTCCAACTTCTTTAATACTCTCAAACGGGTTCTGCTGAATCCGATCTTTAATGCTGGCAAGCTTACCTTTAATAATATCAGCACCATTTTCTTCTACGTTTTCAATGAATTCTTTTAAGTTTTCTACCGCATCTTTGGCATCACTAAAGAATGCATTGAACTCGTCTACTGCACCTTTCGCATCTCCACCAAGCGCACCAATATCCTCAATGAAACCACCGCAATCTTTAAGGGCATGGATAGGATCATTATTCATGCCTTCTTTAAATAGACTTAAAGTGTTGTCCAGTGCTTGACCTGTAGTTTTAAGCTCTAATGATTGAATAAATTTCGGTAAGCGATTAATCACATTCAACGCATCAGTCTGCTGCTTTGTAGCAATTTCACTGAGCATTTTCATATTGTCATAGCCCTGTGACAATAATGATTGTGCTTGAGCCGCTTCCAAATGATCAGCAATCGCCTGTTCCTGTGCATAAGTACTAATCAGCATTCCCTTACCTGCACGCACAGCACCATATTGATCGGTTCTCAGTTCAAAACCTTCACCACGCCCTTGACTGATTTCTTGTTGTTTAGGGTGGCTTAAATTACCCAGATTTAATTGACTGGCACCATGACTACTATGTAACTGGGTACTAATCTGTCCAGTAGTATCATCAAAACGAAGCTGGTTAAAGCCTGAGCCTGCGACTTCTTGTGAACGAATACCACTCAAATTTCGGGTCTCAGGTAATTGTCCTTTTACATCGAATTTTGTGGGTGAACGTTGCGCTTCATGGATTCGACCCGTTACAAATGGTCGATCGACATCGCCATCAAAAAAGTCAATGACGACGAGTTCTCCTACACGGGGTAGAAATCTTGCGCCATATCCTTCGCCAGCCCACGGTGTCAGTACATCGACCCAAGCAGAGTCTGCGTCATTCTCATTGGCACCTGCGCCACCATCATGCGCATGATCCTGATCTCGGGTAAACAGAAAACGAACTTTGATTCGCCCCCATTCATCGACATAAATTTCTTCATTTTCTGGTCCAACCACACGCGCACGTTGTGGATAAACTGATGGTCGATGCTGCAAAGGTTGATATTCAGGGACAACTTTAATCTGACGGCGTATTAGGGTTAGCTCATTGCCTTGGCGTTCATCCTTTTGCAATGAGGACAATGCCGTTCTGGACATTAAGCGTTCAAATTGTTGTTGAATATCTTTTGGTAAATTATTCTGGTTATAAAAGCGTTTTTCATAAATCAGAAATTGCCGATCACTTCCCGTGTGTTGGTCAATTTCTGGATGTCCTGTGAGTTCAAACCAGTAACCGACTTGGGTATCTCTTACCGTCGTTTGAGCTTTAAAATATTTAGCATGTATTTCCTGATAGGCGCTTAAATTTTGATTCAGCCGCTCAATCTGCTCCGAACCTGAAGTCGTTGCCTGATCGGCTCCAGTCAGATCTGAAGTCCATGCTGCACTCACAGACCAAGCCTGTTCAAGGCTTAGGCTTTCATTGTTATACTGATCGCTGTACAAATGCGCGCTTAATACGGAACCACTACCTTCATCCTGAGTCAGACCATCCGCTTGCCAACGTTGTACATAAGCCGCTGTTGATTGTAATTGGCGGTGTGCAATCAAACTGGTCATACTGTCAAAATATTCTGTGGCATGACTACGGTGAAAACGAATCACACGACGACTCATAGCGGTAAAATGTTGTTGATCATCGATCAAACGTAGTTTCTGTGGCTCAATATCGTGTAGCGTATGTACAACAATATTGTTTTGTTCATCAATTAGCCAATTAATTCCCTCACTACGCCATAAACGGGTTAGAAAGTCATGATCCGTCTCATTATTCTGCATAGTAAAGGGACGAACATCGTAGTTTTGACCAAGCCCACTCAAATCAAGCGTCAAACTTGCAGCAAATAAGCTGCTTTTAGATTGCCACTCTTTAAATAAAATTTCCGTAATTTCGGGTACACTTTTATTCATAAAGACACGGCTATTACGTCGTTTATGCCAAAGTGCGGTCGGGTCTTGTACAGTAAGTGTATAAAGGGTCAATGCACCATCACTCTGACCTTGACTGGCTTGTGTAATGATCCCTGAAGTTCGTGAAAATTGCCCCAGATCATTGATCTGGTCGACTGCGACCTGACATCCAATAAATTGTTTTAATGCAATGTGTGCATTATTTGACAAACATGTGAGCTGAAGATTTAAGCCATCATTGAGCGCATGATGTCCGTCAATACGCTGTAAAAAAACCTGAGTATTGAGTAAGGCGTGACTAAATTGCACATGGATGGCACGTTTTAAAGTACCAAACCCCGCCTGTTCCAAAATACTATAAATATTATTTAACATCATCTTTCTTCATTTTTAGTTTTATTGATATCAATCGCGCGTAAGTTTAAAAAATACAGACCGTATCATCTAGTTGTTTTTTATTTTTATTCCATAAAAAAAGAGCCGAAGCTCTTTTTTGTGAATGTAGTGACTTTAATCACTAACCTTCATTAAAAAGGTACGCGCTTATAGGTACGATATTCAGGTTGCCAAAACTCTTTTTCGATATTGCTTTGAATTTGCTCATCGGTTAAGGGAACCGCAACACCATCCGCTATCGCTGCTTGTGCAACTTTTAATGCAATCACACGCGAGACATTTTGAATATCTGCAATCGGTGGAAGTAAATCGGCCTCGGCATTTTTCAATAATGGCGAACAATCTGCCAATGCATTACTAGAGGCCATTAGCATATTTTCTGTTACGCGCTTAGCACCCGAAGCAATCACGCCCAAACCAATTCCTGGGAAAATATAGGAATTATTACACTGCGCAATATGATACAAGCGCCCTTGATAATTGACTGGAGTAAATGGACTACCTGTCGCAATCAATGCCTGACCATTGGTCCATTGAATGATATCAGATGGTACGGCTTCAACCCGTGAAGTTGGATTGGACAATGGCATCACAATCGGACGCTCACAGTTTGCATTAAGTGCTTCGATTACTTCCTGAGTAAATAATCCCGGTTGACCTGAAACTCCAATCAAAACGGTAGGTTTGGCATTCTTTACCACATCCAGTAAAGAAATCACATCTTCAACCTTGGCCCAATCGGAGATAACATCCGCCTTTTGTGCAAGTTTGCGCTGAAAATCCAGTAAATTTGGCTGGTTCTCTGTAATGAGACCAAAACGATCGACCATAAAGACTCGAGCACGAGCCTCAGCATCGCTTAAACCCTCAGCCACCATTTGGGCAATAATTTGCTCCGCGATTCCGCATCCTGCCGAACCTGCCCCTAAAAAAGTGACAATCTGATCTTTGAGTTGTTTGCCCGCAGCACGACTTGCTGCAATTAAACTTCCCACTGATACCGCAGCTGTACCTTGAATATCATCATTAAAACAGCAGAATTTATCACGATATTTGGTCAATAAAGGCATCGCATTTTTTTGTGCGAAATCTTCAAACTGAATCAAGGCATGTGGCCAACGACGGCGAATTCCAGTTAAGACCTGATCGATAAAATCATAATATTCTTCGCCAGTAATTCGCGGTTCACGCCAACCCATGTATAAAGGATCATTGAGTAATTGTTGATTATTGGTTCCAACATCAATGGTAATTGGCAAAGTATAAGCAGGACTAATCCCCCCACATGCGGTATAAAGTGATAGCTTTCCGATTGGAATCCCCATTCCGCCAATACCCTGATCACCCAATCCCAAAATACGTTCGCCGTCGGTAATCACAATCACTTTAACGTTACGACGATTAATATTTTGCAAAATATCATCAATGTGTTCACGGTCTGGATAAGACACAAATACCCCACGATGACGACGATAAATATCAGAAAAACGCTGACAGGCCTCACCTACTGTTGGTGTATAAATAATCGGCATCATTTCTTCTAAATGATCTTCGATTAAACGATAAAACAGGGTTTCATTAGTATCCTGAATATTTCGTAAATAAATGTGCTTATTGATCGCATCATTAAAAGCTGTGAACTGTTGGTAAGAGCGCTGGCTTTGTTCTTCGATGGTTTCAATCACATGCGGCAGTAAACCATGTAAATTGAATTGGCCACGTTCTTGTTGGGAAAAAGCCGAACCTTTATTGAGTAGCGGGAGTTCCAGAAGGGTGAAGCCAGCATAGGGAATATAAAGTGGATGTTTTTTCGCGGTGTTTTCAGCGGTCATTGCCTATCTCATTGTTCAGCTCAAGTGCCAAACGGTTATTCATTCAAATCATCGGTTCGATATAGCTTACGCGCTTTTTTAGCAAAATAGGTATTTCCAAAATTGATAGTCGAATAGATCACATTTTATGTTCAAATAGAATCTGGTGGGAGGTTTATGGCGCTTTTACATATCGTAGCGAAGGAGATAAACACTTCTGGATATACTGAACATATTCAGAGCTTTTGATTCTATTGATTATAAATATGTTTATTGTAAAACCATCCTTTTTACCAATGTCTGGATTGGCGTTGATCCTTCTATTAACCGGCTGTCAAAGTGTTTCAAAAACAACCGATAAAGTCGGTTCATGGTTAGGCGTCAAGCCATCTGTTCCCGAAGTCAATGCCAAAGGCATTGTTGATCTTAGTCAAACCACCCTGAATCAACTGGAACAATTCAATGCAAACATGCCCAAAAATCAATGGGTTTATATGAAAAATAAAACACAGGATGTCTATATCCTACAAAATAAATCTGATGATCAATCTATTTTATCATTTCGTTTGAACTGTCAATTAAGCACTCAGAAACCAACCTTTTATTTATACAATGCCAAAGGTGAGCAAATCTTGAGCGCATACGATGATAAACTTGGACAAATTCAATTTCTTCTCGATAATAAAAACTTTTTAAATCCTTTTAATCTGTATTCCACTCAAAAACTTGAGACCTTTAAAAAAGAGCTCGCGACAGCCAAGACCATCAAAATTTATCATGCAGGACATTTATATCGCTTTGAAAATCAACATGCTGAATTACTCAACAAACCTGTTTCTTGTCAGGAATAATCCAAAATAAAAGATTGGATCACATCCCTCTCAGCATTCATTAAAATTAAATCGGTGGTGAAATCAAACAGCCTCACCTAAAGCGGACAAAATTTGCTATATTGAGCGTTTTTCCGCGAACATTCGTTTTAGATAGATATGAATACCGCCATACAAGCAGCTCTTGATCATGCCGTGCAATCTCTTCAACAAGCAGGGATTCTTCCTTCGGATTGGACTAACAACAGTGTGTTAACCCGAACCAAAGACCGAAGTCATGGTGACTTTGCTTCCAACATTGCAATGGTTGGAGCAAAAGCTGCGGGTATGAAACCTCGGGATTTGGCTGAAAAAGTATTGGCTCATCTGCCAGAAGTCGCAGACATTACTAAAGCTGAAATCGCTGGGCCTGGTTTTATCAATTTTTTCTTAAATGCAGATCAGCGTTACGCTGTGCTCGATCAAATTCAGGCACAAAAAGATCAATTTGGCCGTAGTCAGGCCAATGGTGCACAAAAAATTCAGGTGGAGTTTGTCTCTGCCAATCCAACTTCAAGTCTGCATGTTGGACATGGTCGTGGTGCCGCTTACGGTATGACTGTAGCGAACTTACTAGAAGCGACGGGTGCCAAAGTTGATCGTGAATATTATGTCAATGATGCAGGTCGTCAAATGGATATTTTGGCGACTTCGACTTATTTACGTTATCTTGAATTACTTGGACAAAACCTTGTTTTTCCTAAAAATGCCTATCAAGGTGATTACGTCAAGGAAATTGCACAAAGCATTATCGACAAAGACGGCGATGCATATGTTCGTGCGGTAGCCAATGTTTATCGCGATGTGCCAGAAGATGTGCAATATGCCGCTGAACTGGATGCCGAAGGCAATAAAGTGGTTCTCTCTGGTGATAAAGAAAAACATATTGATGGGCTGATTGCCAATTCACAGCAGTTACTCGGCGAAGGATATCGTGTTTTTCATCAGGCCGCGCTAAAAGCCATTTTGGATGACATTAAAGATGATCTTGCCGATTTTGGTGTGACTTTTGATCGCTGGTTCAGTGAAGCATCATTGGCGGATAAAATTGAAGAAGCCTTACAAACCCTAGATCAACGTGGTTTTCTCTATGAAAAAGACGGCAATATCTGGTTTAAATCCACCGAATTTGGGGATGAAAAAGACCGTGTTGTGAAACGCCGCAATGGGCAAACCACATATTTTGCTTCCGACATCGCCTATCATTTAGATAAATTACAACGTGGTTATACCCATATCGTGGATATCTGGGGTTCAGATCACCACGGCTATATCGCACGTGTAAAAGCAGCAATTGATGCAATGGGTTATGACTCTGCCAAACTTACCGTGCTTTTAGTTCAGTTTGTCAGTCTATGGCGTGGCGGTGAAATGGTACAAATGTCATCACGTTCAGGCCAGTTTGTGACTTTACGTGAACTCCGTGAAGAAGTCGGTAATGATGCAGCCCGTTTTTACTATGTGATGCGTAAATCTGAGCAACATATTGACTTCGACTTGGATCTTGCAGTATCACAAAGCAAGGACAATGCGGTGTATTACATTCAATATGCGCATGCGCGAATCTGTCGTATGCTAGAAAAAGCAGCGACCAGCGCAGTGAATTTTGATGCTGTTCAGGCACGTCAATATGCGTCACGTCTGGAACTGGACGCTGAAACAGAAATTCTATCGAAACTGGCCGCCTATCCAGATATTATTGTACGTGCCGCAAATGCCTACGAACCTCATCAAATTGGCAATTATTTGAAAGAGTTAGCAGCATTATTCCACGGCTGGTACAATGAGCATAAAGTGTTAAATGATGATGCAGAACTCACTCAAGCACGTCTTTTGTTGTCCGTCAATGTACAACAAGTGTTGCGTAATGGTTTGGAATTGCTTGGTGTATCTGCGCCAGAATCAATGTAAATCATCTATTGTTTGACTTGTAGCTCAGACCAATTCCTGTTTTTGGTCTGACGACCTAATTTGAAGAGGATTTCACGTGTTTGGAAAAACGCAGCGCGGTGTATCTGAGCGACCAAATAAACCCAAAAAATCACTGATTCCAAAGTGGTTAGGGACATTGGTGGCTATTTTAGCTCTGATGTGCATCGCCGTGGTGTTGATGCTTTGGAAACCGTGGAAGCCTGTTTCAACTAAAAATGAAGTGACTTCGCCGCATTATCAGGAAGAAGAAACCAATCATGACTATCGTTTCTACGATCTGTTACCACAGCAACAAGTCACGCCGATTCCTGAGCAAGCAGTACCCGAGACTAAGCCACAGCAACCTGTGGTGATTGTAGAAGCGCCAAGTGAAGCCAGCGCACCTGTGAGCAATGATCCTGCTGCCGCGGTTGCCGCTGAAGAAAATCCACAACAGCCACATCAAGCGTCCTTTATCTTACAAGTGCGTAGCTATCCTGACCCAGACAGCGCCGATGCACGTCGCGCAGAAATCATTTTGAATGGTTTGTCTGCCGATGTGGTCAAAAGTGTCGAAAATGGCAAAATATGGTATCGCGTGGTTTCTGGCCCATATGATTCACAAGATGCAGCTGTTGCGGCTCAACAGACTTTGCAGCATAGTGGCATTGATTCTATTGTGGTGAAGCGTTAATACCTTCATAGCATCAAAAAAGAACGCTGATTGCGTTCTTTTTTATCTCAAATGTTTACCAGCCCCAACATGTTCCCGTAGTCGGTTTACCGCATTCACGATAATGTACCGCATACCAAACACTGCCACCCGATCGTGGTGTGCCATCTTTTTTGACTTCATCTCGATTCAATTCATCAAAAGTACTGATCGCATTGGCGGTCACAGAGCCTTTATCTGCATTTTTTTGCAGGTTTAAGCTTCCCAGACTTTTTGCCGTCTGGCTCTGATAAATGACCGTGTCTGGTGCTGTTGTACCGATCAATAAAGCATAGTTGGCAATTGCTGCGGTATAACCTGTGGCACTACCCGACAAAGTTAAATCCTTTTTGATGCTAGTGCTTGCCAGTACATCTGCCCCGCCATATATTTTCGCATCAAGATGATAAAAGCTTAAAGGTTGCACCATCCCTGTTTTAACCTGAGCTTCTAACCAGTCTTGCCATAAAAACTCCAGAAAGTCGGTGGCATTCTCAGGTTTGCTATAGCCAATATCTCGGACAAAATACATCAATGAACGATACTGATTTTCTTCCATGCCCGTTGGATTGGTTGCTGATTTAAGCCCCAATTTTTTTGGTAATTGTTGATATGTAATGCTTTGGTTTTGTCCATTACGCAACCATGCACGACCATTGGCGACCATTTTTGTCCAAAACTCATCTGCTGTTTTGAGAGAGCTATAATTATCAACCACACGCACCCAAACTTTCAGCGTTTCACCACCATCGGGTAATTCACGTAACTGGGTCATGGTATGATGCCCATCGGTCAGGTACAAACGACCATCGTAGCCAACCACGACCGTTTTCAAATCAGCAGTTTCTGTTGCTGGTTGTTCGGCACAACCAAAGCTATCGAGTTGTTTTAAATTTGCTGCTTTGAGTTGCTCCATGCTGCTGAAGTCATCGCGGCTTTTGGCACCAATAGCTTCACAGTAATCACTGAATTTTTTGCCTATGGTTTTATTGAGATAAGAAAGCTGATTGGTTGGATCTGCTTGCCAAGTCTGACGATTCCAATCGCCTTGCCAACGGCCTAATTTATAATAAATCTGGTCATAGCCCACTGCGCCTTGAGTCGGAATCAGATCAGCAATCTGAACCTGAAGAATATCGCCGGCTTTGGCATTTAAAAAGCGTTGATCGCGCTGATCTTGCGGCTGAGTCGACGGCGTGTTCTGACTTTGATCATCATTTGAATCATTGCACGCTGTTAATGCGAAAACCGCACAAATCCCCAGAGACAATATTGTCATATTTTTAGTCATCAATTTCATAAAACATCAATCATCTAAAACTTGTTTGAAAAGACGCATATTGACGAGAAAATATTCAAAATAAATGACAAATTTCATTTTGATTGATGTTTTAAAATATAACAAGCATTGCCATGCTGCATCAGTTTGTCAGCAGGCAATAGGTTGGCTATCAAAACTGCCTTTATTCAATTCCTTTTTGTTTGGCACGTTGAAAAGCAGGACGAGATTGAATTCGAGTAAGAAAAGCCTGAATATTGGGATATTGGCCTGTGGTACGGGTTAAAATAGCTTCAAGTGGAAAACTCATCTGAATATCAGCAAAGCTAAACTGACCAGCAAAATAATCATGTTGAGATAAATATTCCTCTAAAAAAGCAATATGATCTTTTAAACGTGGGCGAATAAAGCCAGCTTTAATACCATCGGTAATTTTATTGGCAATCGGACGAATGATAAAAGGGACATTTTTACCCACATTGTTCATGACCAACTGAAATACCAATAATGGCATCAGTGAACCTTCGGCATAATGCATCCAATATAAATATTGAAAAGCATCTTCATCATTTTGTGGCTTAAACTGATTTTGCAAATCGTACTTACTTTGCAAATATTCCAAAATCACCGCAGACTCTGCAATCGCACGATCATCATCCTGTAAAATGGGTGCCTTACCCAAAGGGTGAATCTGTTTCAGTTCAGGTGGCGCAGCATAGGTCGGTAAGCGTTTGTAATATTGAATTTGATAATCCTGTTCTAGCTCTTCTAAAGCCCATAAAATCCGAAAAGAACGCGATTGTTCCAGATGATGTAAAGTCAGCATATTGTTCTCTATTTCTCGCCAAAATTTTAAATTGATTGATCGCATTCAGCCCATGAGCATTGCATGGGCTGAATTGTAAAATCATGAGATTGCAACAGAATTAAGCTAAGGTGGTTTTGATTTCCACACTGCGTAATAAGGTCTTGGTTACTGGTGTTTTACTACAGACATTTAACACTTTTTCCTGCATTTCTTCAGATAATGGATTTTTAAAAGTCACACGACGTTCGATCCATTCCTGTTGTTCCTTATTCATAAAAAAATCAACTTCGACGCTAAACTCACCAAAATCCATTTCTTTATGCTGTGCATACATACGCAAGGTAATCATAGTACATGACGCCAGACTTGCTGTTAGAAAGTCATAAGGTGCTGGCCCCGTATCATGACCACCAAAAGATTCAGGTTTATCGGTAATAAAATGGTGTTTACCGCTGGTGACTTCACCTTTCCACGGTGCTGGATCGGTTTTAACAACGCTACGTGCAATCACACTCATTTGGATGCTCTCATTTGATCAGGGAAAGTGGGGGCTTCAAGACGTGGACCATCATAATCCGGAATTTCGCCGAAGCGTGCATCATGATTGACCCATTGCTCACGTGCTTCGCGTAGTCCTTCCGTGGTGCGACCGACAAGATTCCACCACAGCAAAATCGGAGTTTCAAAAGGTTCACCACCAATCAGTAATACACGATGTCCTTTTGGAATATCAATTTCAATATGTTCAACCCCAGGCTCTAACACCACCAGATTGTCCTGATTCAACTCATGTCCATTCACCCAAGCATGACCTTCTAATGCTAAAAAGCCATATTCAAATTTTGGATTGAGTGGAATACGAGTCTTCGCATCTGCCTGAGCGGTCATATCGATGCCGACCAATGGCGTATGTACCGCCACAGGAGAGCTTTGCCCCATAAACTCACCGACCAATACGGTAAATTCAACCTGATCCTGTTGTGTTGTTGGTAATACAGGATAGTGGTCAAACTGTGGAGGCATATTGAGTTTGTCATCAGGCAAGGCAATCCAGAGCTGTGCCGCATGCATTTTAGTTTCAGTATCTGGCGCCACTTCAGTATGGGATATACCATATCCAGCAGTCATCAGATTAACTTGATACGGGCGAATTAATTGCTTGGTGCCTAAACTATCGGTGTGCATCATGGTGCCTTCAATCATCCAAGTAAAGGTTTGCAAACCTGTATGCGGATGAGGCCCAACATCCAATCCATCACCTTGTGGAAAAGTTACGGGACCTGCATGATCCAGAAAACACCATGCACCGATCATGCGTTTTTGCCGACTCGGTAAAGCACGTTTAATCACGGTTCCTTTACCAATTTCTGCGCTGCGAATTTGAAAATCCTGAATAAATTGATTGATGTAACTTTCACAATCCTGTGAATCTGAGATTTCCGTATAATTGGTATTGGTCATTATCTTTGTCCTGATGTGTGCTTAAATCATATGAATGGCTAGCCAAACTGAGCGCTGCGCTTGCTGATCAAAATGCTATTCACCACTTGGATACGCTTAAAATTCAGAATAACGTGTCTCAGAGCATTGTTGTTTTATCATTGCGTAAACAGCGCGTTCTAAACCAACTGTTTGTTAGCTTTCATAAATGACTTATCTTACTGATTATGTTTATATTACCAAACTTAATTCAAGATTCTATGCACAACTTTAAGACAGTGTAGTGCTATTTTTAAGACAATCCTTGTCACAGCAGCACTCAAAGATTATTTGGACTGCGGAATCTGACTTTTCATGTGTTTCATAAAATCTCGGAAATGCGGTGCAAACTCTGCAAATAAAGGATGATTACGCTGCTCTAACATCACCTCACTAAATAGTTTGAGCCCAACCGCAAAGGATTGTGTGGTTTGCTCGTCAAAGAATGCTGCGCTTTTTAATTTTTCTACAATCTGAAAAATATCATCATGATTGCGTGTATAAAACTCAAGTTTTTCAGCATAAGTTGATACGTCACCTTTGGCATCTTTTAAATGTTGAACAGTGACAAAGTATTGATGTTGTTTCATAGATCAATTCCAATTCTATTTTAAAATTAAGTACTTTCCCGAATTTCAAGTTGCATAACCTCTACTTGAAATTGTTGAAAAACCGCTTGTAAGGACTGTAAAAATTGCGTTTGTTTCGCCTGCGTTAAGGCCGCACACTGGATCTGGAGGAGCTGTTTTTTGCTACGCTCAGGCAGGTTAAATTTCGTTTCTGCACGATGAAATTGATAACTTGCAATTAAACCCGCATCCACCAAATCACTGACGACACGATAAATCGTTGCCAAACTGAGCTGTTGGTGCTGCACATGTAATTTTTGATAGATCTGTTTGATGCTTAAGTCATCAGGTTGTTGTTCAAGTAAATTTAGAACTGAAACTCGTGAATGGGTAACTCTTAAACCCGCCTGTTTGAGTCGATATTGTGCGTCTAACATCTTAAAATCCTCCGTCATAAACGCCTGATTTCAACGGCTGCCTGATCGATCTTTTCCGCAATCTGATGAATCTGTTGTGGATTTAAATCTGCAACATTGAGTTTTAATCGCAAGGCCGTTTTCAGATTTTCCATCGCACGGTGTATATCAATCAGTTGATCATTGCCATGAATCTCGCGTCGAAGACGTAGCTTTTCCAGCAAAGCATTCAGCATGTCTTGCTGTTGGGTTAAATACACTTTTCCTTCTTCAGTAACTTGATATTGCTTACGCTCAGCATCGAGCAGTGCAATAAAATTCATGTCTTCAAGTGTCGTTAATGTCGGATAGATCGTACCCGCACTCGGGCTATAGTCTCCTCCGACTAAATCACTAATTTCTTTAATGATTTCGTAGCCATGTTTGGGGCTTTGCTGAATCAGATATAAAACCAAAAGTTTCATTCGACCTGCTTCAAATAGACGTCCGCGACGATCTCTACCGTGAGTATGATGCTCACGCTCATGGGAAGCCCGCTCTGAATGTCTAGTATCTCGTTCAGATTGATTTCTCATATTATTTTTCTCGGATTAGGTAATTTACAACCATTAAGATATATCTTAATATATCTTTTAACAAGCCAAGATATAGCTTAAGTTTTTATAATATTGATATTGAATAGATTATTTATTTTTAGGATAGATTTTAAGAAAAACTTAAGTAATAAAAAAGAGCGATTACTCGCTCTTATTACTGACAATAGAGATCAAGTATGTTTGTAAAGTAAATAAATTGTTTCAAATACAATCGTTCTACATTTTATAAAATGCTAATAAAATTTTTAACAATTTGAAAAGATTAAGTTTTTACTTATTTCTGAATTTTGTATGATTAATTTCTTAGGGTTTAATAAACGTAATATAAGGAACTATAAAATATAGATGAAAGCTCTAATTACAGTTGGGTGTATGACTGATCATGGCGGAATGATTATTTTAGGTGACTTTTCTTTTTTAGTAGAAGGGAAAGCTGTCCATTTAGATGGTATGACTCACTATTGTCCTAGGTGTAAGGTTCAATCACGTGCAATTGCTTCAAATCAAGGTATTATGATTGTTGGTGGAAAAAGTATTGTTGCTGTAAGTGATACCTCAACTTGCGGATCAAAATACTTAAAAATCTCTGATCTTGCTGTTATGAATAATGGGATTAGTAATTCAAAAATTGTATCTAATAATACTAATAGTTTTGTGTCAGAACCTAAGCCAAAGTATGGACAAAGATTCTTATTACAAGACCAAATAACAAATGAACCATTAGCCAATGTATGTTACGAGATTCATCAAAATGGTGAAATTATTCATGGAACAACTGATAAAGATGGCTATACAAAGTTAATTACATCAAATGAAATTGAAAACATAGAATTAAGAATAATTTCAAAGGAACATTCCCATGACGAATAATATTATAGCGACATTTCAAGACACACTAAAAAAATTAAATGATGACATGAAGGAAATGAAATCCTATGGTGCAACTGTCATAAAAATCGGAACAAAGCGTCAGTTAACATCAGGTGAAATTAGAATGTCTCAATTAGTATTTAAAAATTCTATTGACTATTCTAAAGTGTGGATTCATGTAGGAGGTCTTATACATACAGCTACTGGTAATGCAATGACTCCTGCTGGTGAAATCTATATCTCGTCAAAAGACAATGTAGAGAATCAAGATTTCAGTTTATCTCGGCCTAACATTAAGCATTGGTTTATTCATGAAATGGCTCATGTTTGGCAATATCAAAATGGTGCTAAAACTGGTTGGTTAGGGTTAAAACAAGGGTGTAATGGAGGATATACGACAGAGGTTCAGTCTGTAGACTCGGCTAATGAATTGAAAGCATATGACACTGATTTATTAGGGAGAGATGCGAATAAAAAATTTCAAGATTTTAATTTTGAGCAACAAGGAAGAATTATTGAATTTTACTTTGATAGCAATTTTCTAAAAATGAGGAACCTCATCGAAAGCATTTACAAATAAGTTTAAAACTTCATAATCGAGTTATGGCAATTCTTATCGATTTCGTTAAAAATCCAAAGAATTCTTCTTTGTTACCACATCATTAACTATGAAACAAAAATTTCTCATCTTATTACTTTTTCCTCTGTCGATAACAACACAAGCATCACCAGAAAAAAAGTTATATGCTACGGTAAAAAATAATAATGTTTGTGTATTTACAAATGATGCTAAGACGCAACCTTATAACAATCAAATTTATTTATATCTTGGTCATATTATTCAAGGCCAGAAATTCAGAAGCTCCTATAATAATATCTATAAAAATATAAAAATGCCAATTTATGAAAATGAATGTATTACAATAGATCAGTCAAATTTTAAGAGAAATATACCCTATGATATTGTTCTAGATATGAGTGAAACCTATTCGATACGTACTTGTATTACAGAAATATCGGGGAAAATTTCCTTAAAAAAAGTTGTAGATGGTTATACATGCCAGATAGAAAATAAAGATATTAAAAAAGAAAATAATCTATTCGATAAAATTCTAAATTGGTTTAATAAGTAATATTCCTAAAATTAACATCATACGCCTTATGCGAAATTAATTTAGAATATTTAATAAAAATCAGATATTTAAAAATTAAATGTATCGAAAAACAGCAAAAAACCGACTTTTCCAAGTCGGCTTTTTTTTGATCTATTTTAGAACGCTCACTACCGCGAGCATCTTACACTCATTTTAAAGTTTTACGTTAAAACTCTTTCATGGCGTAAACTTGGCTAAAAGCTATCGCTTTTAGAAAGCCCAAATTTACTCCCATTCAATCGTCGCTGGCGGCTTAGATGACACGTCATAAACCACACGGGAAACATCTTTGATTTCATTCATGATACGCGTCGAGATTTTATCAACCAATTCATACGGCAAATGTGCAAAACGTGCGGTCATAAAGTCAACCGTTTCCACTGCACGAAGTGCAATCACCCATGCATAACGGCGACCATCACCCACCACACCCACAGATTTTACAGGTTGGAATACCGCAAATGCTTGTGCTGTTTTGTCGTACCAACCACTAGCACGAAGTTCCTGCATAAAGATATCATCTGCCAGACGTAAAATATCGGCGTATTCTTTTTTCACTTCACCCAAAATACGCACGCCCAAACCCGGACCCGGGAATGGATGACGATAAATCATGCTGTGTGGCAAGCCAAGCGTCGTACCTAGCTTACGCACTTCGTCTTTAAACAAGTCACGTAATGGCTCGACCAAATCAAACGCTAAATCTTCTGGTAAACCACCCACGTTATGGTGGGATTTGATCACATGTGCTTTGCCTTGTTTGCTGGCAGCAGATTCAATCACGTCGGGATAAATTGTACCTTGCGCCAAGAATTTCACGCCATCGAGTTTACGCGCTTCTTCTGCAAAGACTTCGATAAATTCACGACCAATAATTTTACGTTTTTTCTCTGGATCAACTTCACCTGCAAGTGCAGTTAAGAAACGTTCTTCGGCATCCGCACGAATGACACGGATTCCCATGTTATCTGCAAACATTTGCATCACTTGGTCGCCTTCGTTTAAACGAAGCAAACCATTGTCTACAAATACACACGTTAATTGATCACCAATCGCTTTATGTAAAAGTGCAGCCACAACAGAGGAATCTACGCCACCAGATAAACCAAGTAATACTTTTTCATCTCCAATTTGCTGACGTAATTGTTCTACGCGCAAATCGATAATGTGCTCTGGCGTCCAAAGACCACCACAACCACAGATTTTATGCACAAAGTTAGACAGTAATTCTGCACCTTTAGCCGTATGCGTGACTTCCGGATGGAACTGAACTCCATAGAAACGGCGAGTTTCATCGGATGCTGCTGCGAATGGACAACTTGGCGTGCTAGCCGTAGTCTGAAAACCTTCTGGTAAACGTCCTACTTTATCACCATGACTCATCCAGACATGGAGTTGATCTTCGCGATCCTGCAAATTGCCAATCAATTGATCACGTTGTTGAATGTCGACTTCGGCATAACCAAACTCATGCACCTTGCCCGGCTCAACTTTTCCACCTAATTGCTCAGACATGGTTTGGAAACCATAACAAATCCCTAAGACAGGGACACCAAGCTCAAATACTACTTGTGGTGCGCGTGGGCTACCTTCTTCATGCACGCTTTCAGGCCCACCAGACAAAATGATACCGTTCGGATTAAAAGCACGAATGTCTTGTTCAGACATATCAAAAGCATACATTTCAGAATATACACCGGCTTCACGTACACGACGTGCAATCAGCTGGCTGTATTGAGAGCCGAAATCCAAAATTAAGATACGGTCATCAGTAATGTGAGTATTGGTTGTCATGATTACGCAACTATGCAAGGCAACGAGAGAAGCGCAATATTCTAGCATTTTTCATGATGCCGCGCACGTTCTTTCCATTGCCAAAAAACTTAATAAAAACAGTATTAAAAAAGGCACTACATGAGTGCCTTCTATTTAGTGCTGAATTTTTTCGATTTTCACGACTTCAATGTCTGTAGGTTTATAGCGATGAGTATCTACCTCACCCACAACACGGACATGATCGCCGACTGTTAAGCCTGCTGCACGCCAAAGATCATCATCAATTTCCAGACTAATTGTGCCAGAACGATCTTTAAATTCGTAATGATCACTTTTAATATGTTTGGTAATTTGACCTGTCAATGTTACGCCCGTTTCATCTTTGATTTTTGCTACTTGCTGAACAGTCACCAGATTTTTTGCAGCTTCCTGAATAATCACATGATCATCCTTGCCAGCAAATGCACTAGAAGATAAAACGACTGTCGCAGCGATAGAAGCAGTCAGGATAAACTTTTTCATTATTCTCTCTTGATGTTAAATATATTCTGTTTTATCTAAACAGAAAGTGAAAAAGATGTCGGCTAGAGTTTTGTAATATAAGGTAAAAGTTAATTTATCCTATAGGTCTGAATAATTTATTTTTCAATCGCTGCATCTAGACTGAATTTACCCGCACCATGTAACATCAGGAAAAATAAACCGCCCGCCATACTTAAGTTTTTCATAAAATTAATGGCTTGAGATTGATCTGTACCTTCATGGAAAATCAGTGCAGTAATAATACTAAAAACGCCAAGCCCCAATGCCGCTAAACGAGCCTGAAAACCAAATAAAAGCGCTAACCCACCGCCGAATTCAACCAAAATTGTTAAAGGTAATAGTCCACCTGGCACACCCATCGATTCCATATAACCCACAGTTGCCGAATAAGCGGTAATTTTTCCCCAACCTGCAACTATAAAAATATAGGCCATCAGGATTCGTGCGACCAATGAGATAACAGCATCTGCACCAGATTGAGTGACGATGTTTTTTACGACTACATTTGGATTAAACATAAATAAGCCCTTTAGATTGATTTCAAAGTATGTTGTTTTGATGAGATGATCTTAATCTGGTTTATTTTTGCAATAAATATTCATTTTTCAGACATATCGTTCTGAATAAGAAACAATAAAAGATGTAACTTTTTACTGAATCATACTGACTTTCACATAAGGCACTGCTAGGATTTGATCACAATTTTGCGCTGTAGCCTGTCATGGAACTTTTTGATTTTATTTTGCACGTTGATGATCACCTTCTTGAGTTTATTCGCAATTATGGCGTATGGATATATGCAATTTTGTTTCTGATTATTTTTGTAGAAACGGGTCTGGTGGTCATGCCTTTTTTACCGGGCGACAGTTTACTCTTTGCAGCAGGGGCATTGGCAGCATCTACGGGTGCAATGGATCCCTGGGTTCTGGGTATTCTTTTATTCATTGCAGCAGTATTGGGGGATACCCTAAATTATCATATTGGTCGTTTCATCGGCCCGCGTGTTTTTGAAATGAATTCACGTTTTATTAATAAAGCACACCTAAGCAAAACCCATGAGTTTTTTGAACGTCATGGCGGTAAAACCATCATTTTTGCTCGATTTATTCCTTTTGCCCGTACTTTTGCGCCTTTTGTCGCAGGTGCAGGCAGCATGAACTATAAGTTTTTTCTGACCTATAATGTGATTGGAGCGCTGTGTTGGGTGGCTTCTTTTATTACATTGGGCTATTTATTTGGCAATATGCCGATGGTTAAAGATAATTTTACCCACTTAATTTTTGGCATTATTATTTTGAGTGTCTTACCGGGAATTTTTGCCTTTATTCGTCAGAAATTCAGCAATAAGCGTCAAGTTTTAAACTCTAAAAAGTAAGTTTAAAAGAATCGAAAAATCACGGGTAACATACATAATAACAGCAACATTGCCGATCCTTTATATAAACGGTCGGCTTGTAATCCCTTAATATTGCCTGCCAGTAAAGCCCGACCAAACACCATCCAGAACCATGACACTGGAAATAGAATCAAGCTAAATACGCCTAGTACTAAAATGGCATGTTCCAAAGAATCCCATGTCTCTGGCGGAAAAATTCCTGCGGCAAACAACAACGCTTTAGGGTTTTTTAAGGTCGAGAAAAATATCTGTTTAGGGCGAATCGTTTTGTGACTTTGGCTATGTTTTTGTAAATGTGAGCTTTTCCACAAGTTAAACGCCAACCAAATGACATATAAAGCACTAATCACATGCAAAAGCGGAGTCAGTGCGGGCCAGATCGGTTGTCCAAGATGAATTAATAATGCCCAAATCGCAATACCATACAGGTAACCCAACCATTCTGCTGGAATAAAAGAAGCCGTTTTTGTAATACCCTGATGATGTGCAGCACTGGCAAACAACGCATTGGTTGGACCAGGAATAAGTAGCACGGCTAGCATCGCCAATACAAAAAACCAGCTTTCAATCATAAAGTATCCATCGCGATTAAGGTGGGCACACCTTATATGAAATTGAATTTAACTGACAAGTTTTATTGACGTTTAAGCCTGAGCATAGATGATGAAATATCGATGCAAAGAAAACTAACAATATGATTTAAAAAGACATATCACGAAACATTTTGACAAACACTTATTCAGTCCTGATTCAAAAAATGTGAAACAGGACTCGTTTTTAGGATTTTAACTGGCTTTTTTCTTGACCACAATAGGACAATTTTTAAATTGTGCTGCCTGAACAATCGCTTCTTGCTGACCTAATACGCGAGAAAGTTCCGTATTTTTGGTGTTTGAAGATTGTCCCATGTTGACTGAAACGCTTGGACCGAAGCCCCAACCACCACGTCCCCAGCCACCGCCAAGTCCAACGCCTACACCCACACCTGTCCGTTTCGGTGTCTGCACACCATTTTCAATATAGAGTTGAATACGATTATATTCACTTTGTAATTGCTGACAATTCAACGATTGGTATTGCGTTGGAGAGACATAGGTCGGTTTAACTGTGGTCGCACAAGCACCCAGCAATAGTGTTAATATGCTTAGAGGAAGGAAATATAAGCCTTTCATCGCTTTTCTCAAATTAATTGGGTTCAATTTCTGCGAACAGTGTCTGATACGCTTGTGTCAGCTTGTGTTCTGGCGATAGATGAACCAAGGGTAAATTTTTCTGATGTGATTCTTTCATTAAAATTGAAGGCGGTAACATGCTGTTTAATACAGGTAAGCCTTCATCTTTTAATTGTTGTACCACTTCTCTTGGCAATTTTGCCTGTGCCTGAAATTGATTGACCACAATCCCTTCAATTTCCAGACCATTATTATGATCATCTTGGGTTTCGATCACATTTTCAATCAAAGTTTGTAACGCACGTTTGGAAAACACATCGCAATCAAATGGAATCAAGACGCGATCAGCGGCAATGAGCGCCGACAAAGTAAAGAAATTAAAAGCAGGCGGCGTATCGATATAAATCCGATCATATTGGCTGCTGAGTTGTTGCAAAGAATCACGTAATTTATAAATTTTATGCTTGGATTCAAGCGCATGCTCTAATGCACCCAGTGTTGGACTGGCTGGAATCACGTCCAGCTTTGGAAAAGCCGTATGATGCACAAAACTTTCCAAGCCTTTGGCACGTGATTTTAAAATTGAACCGATGGCATTCCCAATCAACCCTTTTGGTTGATTATTACCTAAGACATCATCAAAAAAGTTTTCGATGTTCGGCTCTAGGGCATTTTTATCTGCGGAGTAAGTTGCCTGTTCACCTAATAGGTATTGGCTAGAATTGGCTTGTGGATCTAAATCAATCACCAGTGTTCTTAAGTTTTGCTGTGCGCTAATTGCAGCCAAATTTACCGTGATACTTGATTTACCCACACCGCCTTTTTGATTAAAAACCACCCGTGTAAACATGCTTCCCTCATCACTATTTTTTCAAACTTGTTTAGAGTTTAACCTAGCCAATCGATATAAATGCAAAGAATGTCAAACAATTAACCAAAAACTGGCTTGATCATGACTAAACCCAGAATAGCAACAAATGCCACACAGCCAATGACCAGACCTGCTTTGCGCTGTACCACTAAAATAGACTGATCCTTTTTAAATGCTTTACTGAATGACGAAAGCATTACCACAAACAGAATAATTTTGGCATAAAACCATGACTGCATTTGAAAATGATTCAGAGATAACAAAACAAGTCCCGTAATGACAACAAGCGTAAATCCTGAATGTTGCAGGGCAATCCAGAGTTTATTGGTCACAGGAGACTCAGACTGATCAGGCGTAGTCATCCATAAAGGCATAGAACGAATCAGCACGGCTATTGCTGCAAGTGCCAATGCAACCAGATGAATGACAAGGAAGAATAAATGTATATCCATTTTTATCTATCAATTTGTTTAATTTTTAGGTGCATGCGCACATTCAGGACTATCGGGTACTTGGCCTTGCCATTCATCTGGCGTATAGGCATGAATCGCCAATGCATGAATTTTACCAGGATTCATCAAGTCTGTTGCGACTGCATAGACTTTTTGGTGACGTTGCACCAGTCGAAGTCCCTGAAAAATTGGACTTACGATAGCGACTTTAAAATGACTTTCTTTACCCGGAAAGTAACCACCGTGACCCGCAGACTCATTGGTTACTTCAAGCTGCGTGGGTTGCAATGTATTTAAACGTTCAATCAGTTGTTGTTCGAGCGTCATGATCAGTTACCTACTTACATAGAAAGATGGATGGAAGTATAACGTGCCTAAGATTAAAACACTGAAAAACACATAAAAAGTGAATCAAATAGAATAACTCTGGCGATCAGAGCGCGAATATGATTTTATTTTATGCAATCAGTAGCATTATTTGCATAAAGTGGTTGACCCTTGATTTGCTTAATGTATTATAAGCGGCACGCGGGAATAGCTCAGTTGGTAGAGCACAACCTTGCCAAGGTTGGGGTCGCGAGTT
>OGQD01000148.1_pt1 | contig 57498 bp, 51 predicted proteins | sample 1553091 | NCBI WGS metagenome assembly OGQD01 (sample SAMEA2580290, study PRJEB22360) | human gut metagenome | biome: human gut; feature: human-associated habitat; material: faeces | place: Denmark | collected 2008/2010
ACGATGCGACGGCTGGAACGGTCGACGACGGCGCCGAGGTACAGCTCCTTGTCGATGTCGGTGCAGGATTCCACCAGGATCTTGCTGACCGGCTGGCCGTTGGCGTCAGTCTGGTAAGTCACCAGACGCTTGCCCAGCCAGTTGGCGGCGAACGCCTTGGCGTCCTCTTTGCTCTTGACCAGCTTCACACCGCCCGCTTTACCGCGGCCACCGGCGTGTACCTGGGCTTTAACGACCCACTCGGTACCACCGATTTTTTCACAGGCTTCTGCGGCCTCTTCGGGTGTGTCGACGGCGAAGCCCTTGGATACGGGCAGGCCGTACTCAGCGAACAGCTGCTTACCCTGATATTCGTGGAGATTCATGCTTGTCTACCGTTTTCGTCTTGGGTATTGCGCATTCGGCGCGGCGCTCGTGGCGCCACGCCACCTGTGACCGAGTCCCCCTCGGGGGAGAAACGATCCGGCGGGTCGGGGGCAGCCCCTCGCAAAAGACTGCCGCCCTCCCCGCCGTGGTCCCGTTCCTTAGCGCTTCTTGCGGTTGGCGATGTGGATGGCGTGGCCATTCACTGCCAGTGCCGCTTCGTGCAGCGCTTCGGACAGAGTCGGGTGGGAGAAGACCATCATGCCCAGGTCTTCGGCGCTGGTGCCGAATTCCATGCCGATCGCGCCTTGCTGTACCAGCTCGGCGGCGCTCGGGCCGATCACGTGGACGCCCAGTACGCGGTCGGTCTTGGCATCGGCGATGACCTTGACCAGGCCGGTGGTGTCGTTGGCAGCCATGGCACGGCCGCTGGCGGCGAACGGGAAGGTACCGACGTTGACTTCAACGCCTTCGCCTTTCAGTTGCTGCTCGGTCTTGCCGACCCATGCAATTTCCGGGTGGGTGTAGATCACCGACGGAATCAGGTCGTAGTTCATCTGGGCCTTGTGACCGGCGATGCGCTCGGCAACCATAACGCCTTCTTCCGAGGCCTTGTGCGCCAGCATGGCGCCGCGGACCACGTCACCGATGGCGTAGACGCCCGGAACGCTGGTCTTGCAGTGGTCGTCGACGTAGATGAAGCCACGCTCGTCCAGGGTCACGCCGCTGTCCGCGGCCAGCAGGTCGGTGGTCACCGGGCGACGGCCCACGGCCACGATCAGCTTGTCGAAGGTTTCCTTCTGCTCGCCGTTGGCGTCGGTGAAGGTCACGGTGACCTGCTTCTTCTTCACGTCCGAACCGGTGACGCGAGCGCCCAGGCGGATGTTCAGACCCTGCTTGGTCAGGACTTTCAGCGCTTCCTTGGCGATCTGCTCGTCGGCAGCCGGCAGGAACTTGTCCAGGGCTTCCAGTACGGTGACTTCAGCGCCCAGGCGAGCCCAGACCGAACCCAGTTCCAGGCCGATGACGCCAGCGCCGATCACGCCGAGCTTCTTGGGTACGCTCTGGAATTCCAGGGCGCCGGTGGAGTCGACGATCACGTCTTCGGTCAGCGGAGCCGGCGGGATTTCAACCGGCTTGGAGCCCGAAGCGATGATGATGTTGTCGGCTTCCAGAACCTGGGTCTTGCCGTCCAGGCCGGTCACTTCGACCTGCTTGTTGGCCAGGACCTTGCCGTGGCCTTCGAAGGAAGTCACGCCGTTGGCCTTGAACAGGGTGGCGATGCCGCCGGTCAGGTTCTTCACGATGGTGGCCTTGCGGGCAACCATCGCCGGAACGTCCATCTTCACGCCGCCGGTGGAGATGCCGTGGACCTCGAAGCCCTCTTTGGCTTCCTTGTACTTCCAGGAGCTGTCCAGCAGTGCCTTGGACGGAATGCAGCCTACGTTCAGGCAGGTACCGCCGAGGGCAACCTTGCCCTCTTTACCGATGTACTTCTCGATGCAAGCGGTCTTCAGGCCGAGTTGGGCGGCACGGATGGCGGCTACGTAGCCGCCGGGGCCGGCACCAATCACAACCACGTCGAATTTCTGGCTCATGTCTCAATCCTTATTCCGGTGAAGCGGACGGCCCCTCGCGGGGCCGTCGTGTAGTACGGGGCCGTCGTGTGAACTGACGTATCAGACGTCCAGCAGCAGGCGAGCCGGATCTTCCAGCAGATCCTTCATGGTGACCAGGAAGCTTACCGCTTCCTTGCCATCGATCATGCGGTGATCGTAGGACAGCGCCAGGTACATCATCGGCAGGATGACCACTTGACCGTTAACGGCCATCGGGCGCTCCTGGATCTTGTGCATGCCGAGGATGGCGGTCTGCGGCGGGTTGACGATCGGAGTCGACAGGAGCGATCCAAATACGCCACCGTTGGAAATGGTGAAAGTACCACCGGTCATGTCTTCGATGGACAGCTTGCCGTCCTTGGCTTTCTTGCCGAAGGTGGCGATGCCGTTTTCGATCTCGGCCAGGCTCATGAACTCGGCGTTACGCAGGACCGGTACGACCAGACCGCGGTCGCTGGAAACGGCTACGCCGATATCCTGGTAGCCGTGGTAGACGATGTCGTTGCCGTCGATCGAGGCGTTGACGCCCGGGAAGCGCTTCAGGGCTTCGGTGGCGGCCTTGACGAAGAAGGACATGAAGCCCAGGCGTACGCCGTTGTGCTTCTTCTCGAACAGGTCCTTGTACTTGTTGCGCAGGTCCATGATCGGCTTCATGTTGACTTCGTTGAAGGTAGTCAGCATGGCCATGGAGGACTGGGCCTCGACCAGACGCTCGGCAACCTTGGCGCGCAGGCGGGTCATCGGCACGCGCTTCTCGACGCGGTCGCCAGCGGCGAAGACCGGAGCCTCGGCAGCCGGAGCTGCAGCCTTGGCAGCCGGAGCGGCGGCCGGGGCGTTCTTCTTCGCTTCAACGGCAGCGACGACGTCTTCCTTGGTCACGCGACCGCCCTTGCCGGTACCGGCCAGGCTGTTCGGGTCGATGCCGTTCTCTTCGGCCAGCTTGCGGGCAGCCGGCGAGAGGATGTTGTCGTCGCCAGCGGCGGCCGGTGCAGCGGGAGCCGAGGCAGCAGCCGGAGCGGCAGCGGCAGCACCGCCTTCGCTCAGCTTGCCCAGCAGTTCGTTGGAGAGAACGGTGTCGCCTTCGTTCTTGACGATCTCTGCCAGGACGCCGTCAGCCTCGGCCAGTACTTCGATCACGACCTTGTCGGTCTCGATGTCGACGATCAGTTCGTCGCGCTTGACGGCTTCACCGACCTTCTTGTGCCAGGTTGCAACGGTGCCGTCGGCAACCGATTCCGGGAAGGTTGGGGCTTTGATTTCGATAGCCATTATGTGTGTTTCCTTAAATTCGGTATCAACTGCGCGTTGGCGTTAAACGGTGAAGGCGTCCTGCAGCAGTTTTTCCTGCTGCTCGGCGTGCATCGAAGCGTAGCCGCAAGCCGGAGCTGCCGAGCCTTCGCGGCCCGCGTATTCCAGGTTGAGACCTTTCTTGTGCGCGGCGATGACACGACGCATATGGTGCTGCGAGCAGAACCAGGCACCCTGGTTCATCGGCTCTTCCTGACACCAGACGATGTGCTTGAGGTTCTTGTACTGCGACAGCACCTCGGCCAGATCGTCTTCCGGGAACGGATACAGCTGCTCGAGACGAACGATCGCGATGTTCTCGAGACCTTCGGCACGACGCTTCTCCAGCAGGTCGTAGTACACCTTGCCGCTGCACAGCACGATGCGGTCGACTTTCTTCGGATCCAGGCTGTCGATCTCGTTGATCACAGTCTGGAAAGAGCCGTCTGCCAGATCTTCCAGGGTCGAGATGGCCAGCTTGTGCCGCAGCAGCGACTTCGGAGTCATCACGATCAGCGGTTTGCGCAGCGGACGGATCACCTGACGGCGCAGCATGTGGTAGACCTGAGCCGGGGTAGTCGGCACGCAGACCTGGATGTTCTGCTCGGCGCACAGCTGCAGGTAACGCTCCAGACGCGCGGAGGAGTGCTCCGGACCCTGGCCTTCGTAACCGTGCGGCAGCAGCATGGTCAGACCACACAGACGTTGCCACTTGGTCTCGCCGCTGGTGATGAACTGGTCGATCACGACCTGCGCACCGTTGGCGAAGTCACCGAACTGGGCCTCCCAGATCACCAGCGCGTTCGGCGTGGTGGTGGCGTAGCCGTATTCGAAGGCCAGTACGGCTTCTTCCGAGAGGTAGGAATCGTACAGGCTGACGCGCGGCTGGCCGTCGAACAGGTGAGCCAGCGGGATGTAGACCGAGTCGTCCTTCTGGTTATGCAGCGCCGCATGGCGGTGCGAGAAGGTACCGCGGCCGACGTCCTGGCCGGTCATGCGCACCGGGTGACCTTCGAACAGCAGGGTGGCGTAGGCCAGGTTCTCGGCGAAGCCCCAGTTGATGGGCATGCCGCCGGCAGCCATCTTCGCGCGGTCTTCGTAGATCTTCTGCACCTGACGCTGCATGACGAAGCCGTCCGGGGTTTCCAGCAGCTTGGCGGAGAGGTCCTGCAGGGTCTTCAGGTCGAAGCGGGTGTCGTGACGCGCGGTCCAGGCGTGCCCCACGTACGGACGCCAGTCGACGAAGAGCTCCTTGTTGGGCTCCTTGACCAGGCTCTTCACCACGTGCTGACCGTTGTCGAGAGCGTCGCGGTATTCGTCGACCTTCTCCTGGGCCTGCTCGGTGCTCTGCACGCCGGCAGCGATCAGCGCGTCGGCATACAGTTCACGGGTGGTACGCTGCTTGGCGATCTGCTGGTACATCAGCGGCTGGGTGCCGCTCGGCTCGTCGGCCTCGTTGTGGCCGCGACGGCGGTAGCAGACCAGGTCGATGACCACGTCACGCTTGAACTGCATGCGGTAGTCGACGGCCAGTTGGGTCACGAACAGGACCGCTTCCGGATCGTCGCCGTTCACATGGAAGATCGGCGCCTGGATCATCTTCGCCACGTCGGTCGCGTACTCGGTGGAGCGAGCGTCGTCCTGACGGCTGGTGGTGAAGCCGACCTGGTTGTTGATCACGATGTGGATGGTGCCGCCCGTCTTGTAAGCACGGGTCTGCGACATCTGGAAGGTCTCCATGACCACGCCCTGCCCCGCGAAGGCGGCATCACCGTGGATGGAGATCGGCACGACCTTGTCGCCGCTGCCGTCCTTGCGACGGTCCTGGCGGGCGCGTACCGAACCCTCGACCACCGGGGAAACGATTTCCAGGTGCGAGGGGTTGAACGCCAGGGCCAGGTGGACTTCACCGCCGGTGGTCATGACGTTGGAGGAGAAGCCCTGGTGGTACTTCACGTCACCGGAGCCCATCTCGACCAGCTTCTTGCCTTCGAACTCGTCGAACAGCTCGCGCGGGTTCTTGCCCAAGGTGTTGACCAGGACGTTCAGACGGCCGCGGTGGGCCATGCCGATGACGATTTCCTTCACGCCATAGGAGCCGGAGCGCTGGATGATCTCGTCGACCATCGGGATCAGGCTTTCACCGCCTTCCAGGCCGAAGCGCTTGGTGCCCGGGTACTTGGTGCCCAGGTACTTCTCCAGGCCTTCTGCAGCGGTCAGGCGCTCGAGCAGGTGGGAGCGGGCGTCGGCGGAGTACGTCGGACGGCCACGGACGCTTTCCAGGCGCTGGGCGAACCAGTGGCGCTGTTCGGAATCGACGATGTGCATGAACTCGGCGCCGATGGTGCTGCAGTAGGTCTGCTTCAGCGCATCGATGATTTCACGCAGGGTCGCTTCTTCCTTGCCGATGTAGAGCTCACCGGTCCGGAAAGTAGTGTCGAGGTCTGCAGCGGTGAGCCCGTAGTGTTCGAGCGACAGATCGGAGGGAGCGGTACGCACCCAGAGACCCAGCGGATCGAGCGATGCTGCCTGATGTCCACGCAGACGGTATGCCAGGATCAGACGCAGGACTTCAACCTGCTTTTTCTCGTGCTCGGTGCTTACGCTGCCAGCGGAAACAGGCGCGGCGCGGCGCTGGTTCTTGGCCAGGAGTACGAAATGATCACGGATAGAGGAATGCGAAACGTCGGGGGCAGGATTGCCGTCGGCAGGAAGCTTCTGGAAGTACGTGCGCCACTCTTCTGGCACAGCGTTCGGGTCGTGCAGGTAGAGCTCGTAGAGCTCTTCGACGTAGGCAGCGTTTCCACCGGATAGATGGGCACTGTTCCACATCCGCTGCATTACGCTTTCGTGCATGCTTGGTCACCCTCGGTAAGGGGACTCCACCTGTGGAACCTCTGGCGCGAAGTCAAACACAGCGACTTCAAGCCACCGATTCCCGCAGATAGTCCGGGTACCAGCCCGGATGCCCCTGCTGGTCATATATACGTTTTCAAAACAGGACCCCCGCTTTGTGGGCTTGGGTCCTAAGGACTGTACCGCCGGACAATGTTCCGGCGGCACAGGTGTCGCTCTTTCATGATCTTTGGGCGCAAGGCCCGCAGATCAAGTGCCGCTCTGCAGCAGCATGTTACGGATGTGACCGATTGCCTTGGTGGGGTTCAGACCCTTCGGGCAAACGTTCACGCAGTTCATGATCCCGCGGCAGCGGAAGACGCTGAACGGGTCATCCAGGCTCGCCAGGCGCGCCTGAGTTTCGGTGTCACGGCTGTCGGCCAGGAAGCGGTAGGCCTGCAGCAGCGCGGCGGGACCCAGGAACTTGTCGGGGTTCCACCAGAACGACGGGCAGGAGGTCGAGCAGCAGGCGCACAGGATGCACTCGTACAGACCGTCCAGCTTCTCGCGCTCTTCCGGGCTCTGCAGACGCTCGATGGCCGGCGCTGCATATTTGTTCTGCAGGAACGGCTTCACGCTCTCGTACTGTTTGTAGAAGATGCGCATATCGACGACCAGGTCACGAATGACCGGCAGGCCCGGCAGCGGACGCAGAACCAGCTTGCCGCCCTTCAGGCCAGCGGCCGACAGGGGGGTGATGCAGGCCAGGCCGTTCTTGCCGTTGATGTTCATACCGTCGGAACCGCACACGCCTTCACGGCAGGAACGACGATAGGAGAAGCCCTCGTCCTGTTCCTTGATCAGCGCCAGCACGTCCAGGACCATGATGTCCTTGCCGTCGGTATCGACCTGGAAGTCCTGCATGTAGGGTGCAGCGTCCTTCTCAGGGTTGTAGCGGTAAACACTCACTTGCAACATGGCGGGCACCCTTAGTAAGTACGAACCTTGGGTTCGAATGCCGGAACAGTTTTCGGCGCGAAGTTGACGGCACGCTTGGCTACACGCTTCTCACCCGGGAAGTACAGGGTGTGGCACAGCCAGTTCTCGTCATCGCGCTCCTCGAAGTCTTCACGGGCATGCGCACCGCGGGACTCTTTGCGGGCTTCTGCCGCAATCGCAGTGGCTTCGGCCACTTCGAGGAGGTTCTGCAGTTCCAGCGCTTCGATACGCGCCGTGTTGAATGCCTGGCTCTTGTCGTTGATCTTGACGGTGGCGATACGCTCACGCAGATCAGCCAGCTGAGCGATACCTTTCTGCATGTACTCGCCGGTGCGGAACACACCGAAGTAGTTCTGCATGCAGGATTGCAGCTCGCGCTTGAGCGGAGCGACTTCTTCGCCGCTGGTGCGCTCGTTCACACCGTTCAGGCGCTTGAAAGCGGATTCCAGGTCGGACTCGGAAGCCTGGCGGTGCTCGATACCATCCTTGAGCGCCTTCTCCAGGTGCAGGCCGGTGGCACGACCGAACACAACCAGGTCGAGCAGCGAGTTGCCGCCCAGGCGGTTGGCACCGTGTACCGATACGCACGCCACTTCGCCTACGGCGAACAGGCCTTCGACGATCTGCTCGTTGCCGTTGGCATCGGTAGTCAGGGCCTGGCCATGGATGTTGGTGGCCACGCCACCCATCATGTAGTGACAGGTCGGGATAACCGGGATCGGAGCGACCACCGGGTCGACGTGGGCGAAGGTCTTGGACAGTTCGCAGATGCCGGGCAGGCGGCTGTGCAGAACTTCTTCGCCGAGGTGGTCGAGCTTCAGCAGTACGTGGTCCTTGTTCGGGCCCACGCCGTTGCCGGCGATCACTTCTTTCACCATGGAACGGGCAACCACGTCGCGGCCGGCCAGGTCCTTGGCGTTCGGAGCGTAACGCTCCATGAAACGCTCGCCATGGGCGTTGATCAGGTAGCCGCCTTCACCGCGGCAGCCTTCGGTGACCAGTACACCAGCGCCGGCGATGCCGGTCGGGTGGAACTGCCACATCTCGATGTCCTGCACCGGCACACCAGCGCGCAGCGCCATGCCGATACCGTCACCGGTGTTGATCAGGGCGTTGGTGGTGGAGGCGTAGATACGGCCGGCACCGCCAGTGGCCAGGACCACGGCCTTGGAGCGGATATAAACGGTGTCGCCGGTTTCGATGTCGATGGCGATGACGCCAACCACATGACCGTCCTGGTTCTTCACCAGATCGACTGCGTACCACTCATTAAGGAAGGAAGTACCGTTCTTCAGGTTGGCCTGATAGAGGGTGTGCAGCAGGGCGTGACCGGTACGGTCAGCCGCGGCACAGGTACGAGCAGCCTGGCCACCCTTGCCGAAGTCCTTGGACTGGCCACCGAACGGACGCTGATAGATGCGGCCCTGTTCGGTACGGGAGAACGGCAGACCCATGTGTTCCAGCTCGAACACGGCTTCCGGGCCGACGGAGCACATATATTCGATCGCGTCCTGGTCACCGATGTAGTCGGAGCCCTTGACGGTGTCGTACATGTGCCAGCGCCAATCATCGTTCGGGTCGGCCGAAGCGATGGCGCAGGTGATGCCGCCCTGGGCGGATACGGTGTGCGAACGGGTCGGGAAGACCTTGGTCACCACGGCAGTCTTGTGACCACCCTGAGCCAGTTGCAGTGCGGCACGCATGCCGGCACCGCCGCCACCCACGATGATGGCGTCGAAAGAAAGAGAGCGAATGCTAGCCATGGATCAGTTACCCCAGAGAATCTGCACACCCCAGACGAAGAATGCGAACATGGCCATGCCGCATACCGCCTGGACGAGGAAACGCACGACGGTCGCGGACTTGCCCAGCGCCATCGGAGTCAGGTAGTCGGTGGTGATGGTCCACATACCGACCCATGCGTGCACGCTCAGGGACACCAGCGTCAACAGGCTGAAGATCTTCATCAGGCTGTGGGAGAACAGACCATGCCACTCGGCGTAGGTGATGCCTGGGTGAGCGATCAGGAAGCCCAGCAGGAAGAGAACATAAGCCGCGAGAACGACCGCGGAGACGCGCTGGACCATCCAGTCGTAGAGACCCGAACGCGACAAGTTAGTGACGTTAGTTACCATACCCATACCCCCGCCAGAACGATCAGCACCACTGCGACAGCGATGACGATTTTCGAACCACGCTTACCGCCTTCCAGTGTTTCGCCAATACCTGCGTCCATGACGAGGTGACGAATACCGGCTACCAGGTGGTACAGCAGCGCAGACAGCAGGCCCCAAATCACAAGCTTGACCAACGGATGGGTCAGACACGCCTTCACCTGCTCGAAGCTGTCTTCGGATGCGAGGGAACGATCCAGTGCGAACAGCAGCACTGCGATACCCACGAACAGAATGACGCCGGAGATACGGTGGAGAATCGACGTGTAAGCAGTGATAGGGAGTTGGATGGTCCTTAGGTCTAGGTTTACGGGTCGTTTGCTATTCACGGCTTTTTTCACACTGAGAGCCCTTCTATGGATCAGGGCTAGTTGTCGGGAGGTGCACTTGTCAGGTACCCATCACCTTCGGGAGTGACAACCACCAATCAAGCGAGGCCGGACGGCCCTTGGCGGCTGGTCGCCGAGTATAGACAGTTAGGCCCCTAATGACAACGGAAAGACCTCCACCTAAGGACTAATTGCCGCACCCCCATAAAAGGCGTAAACAGGCAAATTTTTCCGGCAAAACAGGGGCTTGGAGGAGCCAAACTTCTCCGATTGTGCAAATTGACATTCGGATTTATCTCTCTATAGTGGTGCGGGCCCTGCGTGGGGGGTCGTACAGATGATTTCAAGCATAAATAGGAGGCCATCATGGCTGACAAAAAAGCGCAGTTGATCATCGAGGGCGCTGCCCCCGTCGAACTGCCTGTCCTCTCCGGCACGCTGGGTCCCGATGTTGTCGACGTGCGGGGCCTGACCTCCACGGGTCACTTCACTTTTGACCCCGGCTTCATGTCCACTGCCTCCTGCGAGTCGAAGATCACCTTCATCGACGGCGATAAAGGTGTACTGCTGCATCGCGGCTACCCGATCGAACAGCTCGCCGAGAAGTCCGACTACCTGGAAACCTGCTACCTGCTGCTCAACGGCGAACTGCCCACTGCCGAGCAGAAAGAGAAGTTCGTCGGCACTATCAAGAACCACACCATGGTTCACGAGCAGCTGAAGACCTTCTTCAACGGTTTCCGCCGTGATGCACACCCGATGGCCGTGATGTGCGGCGTAATCGGTGCCCTCTCCGCCTTCTATCACGACTCCCTGGACATCAATAATCCGAAGCACCGGGAAGTCTCGGCGCATCGTCTGATCGCCAAGATGCCGACCATCGCTGCCATGGTGTACAAGTACTCCAAGGGCGAGCCGATGATGTACCCGCGCAACGACCTGAACTATGCAGAAAACTTCCTGCATATGATGTTCAACACCCCCTGCGAGACCAAGCCGATCAGCCCTGTGCTGGCCAAGGCCATGGACCGCATCTTTATCCTGCACGCCGACCACGAGCAGAACGCCTCCACTTCCACCGTTCGCCTGGCGGGCTCCTCGGGTGCCAACCCGTTCGCCTGTATCGCCTCGGGCATCGCCGCCCTGTGGGGACCGGCTCACGGCGGTGCGAACGAAGCCGTTCTGCGCATGCTGGACGAGATCGGTGACGTGTCGAACATCGAGAAGTTCGTGGCCAAGGCCAAGGACAAGAACGATCCGTTCAAACTGATGGGCTTCGGCCACCGCGTCTACAAGAACTTCGACCCGCGCGCCAAGGTCATGAAGCAGACCTGCGACGAGGTTCTCCAGGAGTTGGGCATCAACGACCCGCAACTGGAACTGGCCATGAAGCTGGAAGAAATCGCCCGCCACGATCCGTACTTCGTGGAGCGCAACCTCTACCCGAACGTGGACTTCTACTCCGGCATCATCCTGAAGGCCATCGGCATTCCGACCAGCATGTTCACCGTGATCTTCGCCCTGGCACGTACCGTGGGCTGGATCTCGCACTGGCAGGAAATGCTCTCCGGCCCGTACAAGATCGGCCGTCCGCGCCAGCTGTACACCGGCGCCACCCAGCGCGACTTCGTGGACCTCAAGGCCCGCTAAGCGCTACGGCGTAAAAGAAAAGGCCGCCTTCGGGCGGCCTTTTTATTGCCACAGCTTTTCTGTAGGAGCGAGCTTGCTCGCGAACAGCCCCGCTGCGAGCTTCCCCACCCCCTCGGTTCGCGAGCAGGAACTGGGCGTCACCTCGGTCCTGCAAAAGCAAAAAAGCCGCCCGAGGGCGGCTTCTTCACGAAAGGGAACGACAGCGCCGATTACTTCTCGGCAGCGCTGCGCAGGCCCTTCAGGGTATTCATCGGCGCATCGACCACGAAGCTGTTGGCCAGCCAGGACGGGATGCTGCCACCCGGCTCGGTCTGCACCTGGTAAGTCACCTCGGTCACGCCGGCACCCTTGGGCACCAGCTTCCACTCGCCGATCAGTTTCGGCACGCGGATTTCGCCTTTCTCTTCCGGGATATAGGTCGGCTCGGCCTTGAGGTGACGGATCAGGCCGCCGTCGGCGGTCTTCTCGGTGGTTACGTGGATCACCACGTCGCGGCCGGTCACCGGCCAGGGCATGTCGATCTTCGAGTAGGTCCAGGAATTGTCGCCCTCGGTTTTCAGCAGACGCATCTCGGCGCAGGCGTGGATCCACTTGCAGGAGCCGGCCACGTCTTCCTGCAGGGCGTTGATCTTGGCCACATCGGCCTTGATATCGACGACGCCACGGTAGGCCTTGTACTTGGAGCCCGCGACCGGGCTGAGGAAGACCTTCACACCGTCGTCTTCCTTCTCCAGCTTCCAGTCGTCCGCCAGGGCAGTACCGGCAAAGCCCATCACGGCAGTGGCCAGCAGGGTCATACGCAATACACCACGCATCGTCTTACCTCTCTTTATTCTTGGTCTCGTAGGGTCGGCAATTGCCGGCGCCCTGTCGCAATCCGCGGTCTTGAGCGGATCGGGGCGTCAGTATGGACCGCGAAATCGTGACTTCCAAGTCACATCAGGCGGCGGTGATGCGTTCCCACTCGGTGAGGATCTGCAGGGCCTGTTCGTTGCTGCTGCCACAGGCATCGGCGTCCGCATCGAAGGCCGCACAGACCTTTGGACGCCGCGAGTCGCCGAATAGTTTGCACAGATTGCGCTCATCCAGTTGCACGCAGCGAACACCCGCCGGCTTGCCGTCGGGCATGCCAGGGATGGGCGAGGAAATCGACGGCGCTATGCAACAGGCGCCACAGCCGATACGGCATTGCATGGATCTACTCTCTATTCGACATCAAGACGTCATCGGGGCTGGTCGCTCAGCAGCCGTTGCTTGCGCAGCTTCGCCACTTCACATATCGACTTCGACCGCGCGGCGAGCCAGCATCTTGCATGGCCCGCCAAGCCCTTTCGCCGCGGGCGGACATGCACGGCGGGCGGCAATCCCGAGGCGAGCAGAACGGGGCCGCCGAGCATATAGCGGGTCGAGCATTCCGCCAAGCGGGCCAGATCAGCGGGAAACTCCGGCAACGGCTCGCCCATCGGACACTCTCGGACTCCCGTCTCACCCCGACCAGGCCCAGGGATGTCAGCTTCACAGCAACAGCATGCCGTCCCAGCGCCGCGATCGCCGCCCCTTGGCTGTATCGCGGCGCATCCAGTAGGCTCATGCGCAGCCCCCAACCCTGGAGCCTCTGCCATGCCGGTCTGGCTGCAAACCGCTTTTCTTCTGTGTCTTTCCAACCTGTTCATGACCTTCGCCTGGTACGGCCACCTGAAAACCCTGAACAGCAAGCCGTGGATCATCGCGGCACTGGTCAGCTGGGGCATCGCACTCTTCGAGTATTTATTGCAGGTGCCGGCCAACCGCATCGGTTACACGGTGATGTCGGTGGGGCAACTGAAAATCATGCAGGAGGTCATCACGCTGGCGGTCTTCGTGCCGTTCAGCGTGTACTTCATGCAGCAGCCACTGAAGCTCGACTATCTATGGGCCGGGCTGTGCCTGCTGGGCGCGGTGTACTTCATCTTCCGCGCCTGAATCGGACTGACTCGGCACACGACGATCTCCGCGACCGCCCGGGGAAATAGAAGACCGATCAGGACTCGGACGAGTCCCGCAGACGGGTGATCAGGCTGGAGGTATCCCAGCGCCCGCCACCGGCAGCCTGCACCTCGGCGTAAAACTGGTCGACCAACGCCGTGACCGGCAGTTGCGCGCCGTTGCGGCGGGCCTCGTCGAGCACGATCCCCAGGTCCTTGCGCATCCAGTCCACCGCGAAGCCGAAGTCGAAGCGCCCTTCCAGCATGCTCTGGTGGCGATTCTCCAATTGCCAGGATTGCGCCGCACCCTTGCTGATCACTTCCATGGCGGCCATGCCGTCGAGGCCGGCGCTCCGGGCGAAGTGCAGCGCCTCCGACAGCCCTTGCAGCAAGCCGCCGACGCAGATCTGGTTGACCATCTTGGTCAACTGGCCGCTACCCACCGGGCCCATGCGCCGCACCATGCGCGCGTAGGTGGCGATCACCGGTTCGGCGCGCGCATAGAGGTCCGCATCGCCGCCAACCATCACCGTCAGCGCACCGTTCTCGGCGCCGGCCTGGCCGCCGGAGACCGGCGCATCAAGGAAGCCCAGCTCGCGCTCCGCCGCCGCCACGGCCAGTTCACGGGCGACCTCAGCCGAAGCGGTGGTGTGGTCCACCAGCACAGCGCCCGGCTGCATCCCGGCCAACGCGCCTTCCTCGCCCAGCACCACGCTGCGCAGGTCATCATCGTTGCCGACGCAGCACATCACGAACTCAGCCCACTGCGCGGCCTCGCGCGGAGTGTCCGCCGAACTGCCGCCGAACTGCCTGACCCACTGGGCCGCGCGGCTCGCGGTGCGGTTGTAGATGCACACCTCATGCCCTTCGCGCGCCAGATGCCCGGCCATGGGATAGCCCATCACGCCCAGACCGATGAATGCCACTTTCGCCATCTTGATCCCCCTTGTCCTGGTAGCCGGTCAGCCTAGCACAGCGGTTTGCCGGCCCCGCAAACGCCTTCCATACTCGATTCGTACCCAACCACGAGCACCGACTATGCCCCACTGGCTGGTGATCGACCTGGAAGCCACCACCGAGGAAGGCGGCTGGCCGGTCGAGGAAATGGAAATCATCGAGATCGGCGCCAGCCTGGTGGCCGAGGCCGACGGCCGCGAGCTGGATCACTTCCAGCGCTTCGTGCGCCCGCAACGTCGACCGCTGCTGACCGCCTTCTGTCGCGAACTCACCCACATCACCCAGGCCAACGTCGATGCCGCCGCGCCCCTGCATGAGGTCTGGCCGCAATTCGAGCGCTGGCTGGCCCAGCACCGCCCGCGCCTGGCCGGCTGGACCAGCTGGGGCGACTACGACCGTCACCAACTGGAACTGGAATGGCGCCGCCAGAACCTGGACAGCCACCTGGCCCGTGTTCCTCACGTCAACCTCAAACAGCGCTTCGCCCAGGCCCGCCAGCTCAAGCGGCCGGTGGGCCTGAATGCCGCGCTGCACCTGGCCGGATTGAACTTCCAGGGACAGCCGCACCGCGCCCTGGAGGATGCCCGCAATACTGCCCGCCTGTTGCCGCTGACACTGCCGGTGGCCGGCTGAAAGAAGGCTCCATTCACTGACCGAACGGTCGCCTGCGCCGCTCTAGTGACGGAGCCTGCGCCCTTGGGCATACTGGCGGGCCCTTTTTCACCCCTCTAGCAGGAGAAGCCCATGTTCAAGGTCAACGAGTACTTCGACGGCACCGTCAAATCCATCGCCTTCGACATGACCGCAGGCCCCGCCACCATCGGCGTGATGGCTCCCGGCGAATACGAATTCGGCACCAGCCAGCTGGAGGTGATGCACGTCGTCGCCGGCGCGCTGACCGTCAAGCTGCCGGGCAGCGACAGCTGGGAAACCTTCGAAGGCGGCAGCAACTTCACCGTACCGGCCAACAGCAAGTTCCAGCTGAAAGTCGCCCAGGACACCGCCTACCTCTGCGAATACCGCTGAGTTCGGCTGTTCCATGAAAGAGCCGGCCCTGAGGCCGGCTTTTTATTGCCGGTACAACTGTCGAGCTCTGTCCTACGAAAAGCAGCCGCATAACCCGGCCGCAAGATCAGCCCGCAATCCTGCGTCCTTTTCCGCGATGAACACCAGCCGCGATCCCTGTGCCGCTTCGGCCGCCGTCGCCGGCCGCAGCTGATAGCGCCCGCCAACGTACTGCAGCCACAACGCATCCCCCTGTCCAGACAGTCGGATCAGTCCCTTGAGGCGCAGCAGGCCACGCGGCAGCGTCTCCAACCAGAGTTTCAGCCGCACACCCTCAAAGCTTTCATCCCCCTGCCAACTCCAGCTGTCGAACAGGTCGCCATGGTCGACACCTTCCTGCCCATGGGGCCGCAGCTTGCGCGACGGCTCGCCCAGCAGCAGCTCATCGGGAATCTGCGCCTGGATGGTTTCCAGCACCCGCGCGCCACGGCCGAAGCGTTCACGCTGGGCGGCCAGCTCATCGGTTTCGAGCAGGTCGCACTTGTTCAGCAGCAGCAGATCGGCGGCAGCCGCCTGCATGCGTTCCAGCCGCGCATACTCGCCTTCGAGCGGCTCACGACGGGCGGCGTCGACCACGGTCAGCACCGCATCCAGGTGCAGGCGCCTGCGCAGCTTCGGGTAGCCGAGCGTCTGTACGATGCGCTGCGGGTCGGACACCCCGCTGCACTCGATCACCACCTGTTCCAACGGCGGGTGCATATTCGCCAGTCGTTCCAGCTGCGCCAGCAGGTCGTCCTGCACCGAGCAGCAGATGCAGCCGTTCTCCAGGCTGTACACCGCCTCGGTCTGCTCGGCGATCATCCCGGCGTCGATGTTCAGCTCGCCGAAGTCATTGACGATCACTGCCAGCCGCCGCCCTTCACAGCGCTCCAGCAGGTTGCGCAACAGCGTGGTCTTGCCGGCGCCGAGGAAGCCGGCGACCACCGTTACCGGGATGCTCGCGGCATTCATGCGTTGACCCCTTCGATACGCGGCGGCTCGCCCTGCCACACCGCCGCCAGGGCAGTATCGCTGAACTGGCCGAGGCGGTCGTACACCGGGCGACCTTCGACGAAGGTCAGTTGCACCTCGGTGCGGTGGATGTAGTTGCGCGCCGGCTGCTCGAACAGGTTGCGGTCGAGGACGATGAAGTCCGCCGACTTGTCCGCCTCCAGGCTGCCGGTAAGATTTTCCAGGCCCATCGCATAGGCACCGTTGAGGGTCGCAACGCGGATCGCCTGTTCCAGGCTGATCGGCTCGCCGAAGCAGGCCGGGTCGTCATTCCATGGGTTCTGCCGGGTCACCAGGGTTTCCAGTGCCAGCCACGGGTCGATTGACGCCACCGGCCAGTCGGTGCCGAATACCGCGACGCCGCCGGCGGCCAGCACGCCCTTGAAGTCGTAGATGCGCTTCAGGCGATCCGGGCCGTAGCCGGAGCGCGCGCCGCTGGCGAAAGGCGTCGGGTACCAGGCCGCCGGGGAGAACTCGGCGATCACCTCCAGCTCACGGAAGCGCTTGAGGTTGCCCGGATGCAGGATGGTGCTGTGCGCGCACTGGTGGCGCACGCCGGAAAAGCCATTGCGCCGGCGCGCTTCGGCCACCGCATCGAGGAATACGTCGGACGCCGCATCACCCGTGCAATGGGCGATCACGCGGATGCCGCGACGGTCCATGTCCACCACCATGTCAGTGATGTGCTCCGGCGTCAGGTTCAGCTTGCCGCGCCAGGCATCTTCGCCCGGCCAGGGAGTGATAAGGAAGGACGAGCGCGGCTCGACGGTGCCGTCGAAGTGGAATTTCACCGCATTCGCCGACAGCCGCGCACTGCGGTAGTAGTGGCGTTCGCCGGCGAGCAGCTCCCAGCGACGACGCACCGGGAAGATGTCGTCCTGCCAGCTGATTGCCGCTTCCACGCGCAGGGTCAGCTGGCCGGCGTCATCGAGGTACTTAAGCGCATCCAGGCGGTTCTCGCAGACGTGCAGGTACTTGGCCGCGGTGACGCCGCGAGAACTCTGGAAGTGCACGCCTTCGCGGTAGGACTGGCGCAGCACCTTGGCCGGGGTCGGCGGCATGGCAGCGTGGATCAGCGCGTAACCGCCGTCGATCAACAGGCCGTTGGGCTCGCCGGTCAGCTCGTCGCGCTCCAGGTAGCCATTGCGCGGATCGGGCGTATTGGCGTCGATGCCGGCCAGTTCCAGCGCGCGGGAGTTGACCATCATGGTGCCCCACATGCGGTCGAGCAGCGCCACGGGGCGATCCGGCATCACCGAGTCGAGCCACTCGCGGCCCGGCTTCAGCCCGGCTTCGCGGAAGGTGTAGCGCACCCAGTACTGGCCGTAGACCCAGCCATCGCCCGGGTGGCTGTCGGCATAGTCTCGAATGGCCTTGGCAAGCTGCTCCGGAGTCGGGTCCTCGATGCCGACATCGAGGTCGTCGGCATAGCGCGGATTCAGCGCCAGGTCCGGGTGAGTGTGCATGTCGTGCAGGCCAGGCATGCAGAAGGCGCCTTCGAGATCATGCACCAGGGTGTCCGGGCCGATCAGGTGCTCCATCTCTTCGCGAAGGCCGACCGCCAGCAACCGACCATCCCGGATGGCAACGGCCTCGGCCCAGGGTCGTGCGGGATCGAGGGTGTAGAAGCGGCCGTTGTGCAGCAGCAGTTCGGCAAAGCGGCCGGTTGGGGAATTGGAGGAGCGGAAGCGGTCCGGAGCGGTCATGGGAAGCCCTTGTTGTTCTTGTCCGTGGGGGCAGTATAGGGCTCGACTTTCAACCATTGACTAGCACAAGATGACAACTCGCTAGCACTAAACAACAGGTTGACCGCGCGAATGCCCACCGCTTCCTTCGATATCGATTACGCCGCGCGTCAGCTTTTCCGCCATTTCATCGACGAATGGCGCGCTCGCCCCGCCCTGCCACCCGTGGCTCCCCTGCTCGGTGGCCTCGGCTTGCCGCCGAGCGGAGAAGCGGCAGCCAGCATGATGAACTTCGCCCGCTACTATCGCCTGCTGCAGCAGGCCGCCGGACTGCTCGGCCCGAGCGACTTCTTCCTGCGCCTGGGCCAGCGCTACAACCTCTATGACCTGGGAGTGATCGGCTACGCGCTGATCAGCGCGGCCAACCTGCGGCGCTCCTGGGACATCTCCCTCGGCCAGCCGTCGAGCCTGATGCCTCACCCGATCCACACCCACCGAGAGGAGGTCGACGAGCACATTCGGCTGACGCTGCAATTGCCGCCTTTCAGTGAAGTGGAGCGCATCGCCCTCTGCGAGGAATGGCTGAGCAGCACCTGGCGCTGGTTGTGCCAGCGCCTGCCGGACCTGGAGAACTGCGCCAGCATGCAGTTGCACCTGCCCTACCCGCCGCCGGCGCATGCCGCGCTGTACGGCGAGATTTTCCCCGGCCTCTGTCATTTCAATGCCGAGCGGGCCGAATTGTGGATGCCACGGGAATTCCACGATCGCCCCTTCTCGACCGCCAACCCTTCCGTGACGCGGCTGTGCCAAGCCCAGGGCGCGGCGACCCTGGCCAGTTTCGAACGCGGTCAGGCGCTACCGGATGACGTGCGCTATTACCTGCTGCAGAACGCGCGTATCCCACTACCGGATCTGGAACAGACCGCCGCCTGGTTGCGCCTGCCGCCGCATACGCTGCAACGCCGGCTGCGGGAGCACGGGCTGACCTTCAAGGGCATAGTGCTGGAGGTGCGGATGGCGCTGGCCCAGCGTTATCTGCTGGCCAGCCGGATGGCGCTGCAGGAGATTGCCTTCCTTCTCGGCTACGAACACGTCACCAGCTTCCACCGGGCATTCCAGCGGTTTACCGGGACGACACCGGAGCGATTCCGCGCAGCGGGCGGGATCTCAGCTGAATAGGCAAGCGCGGGCAGAGTCCACTCCTACGCCAGGGTCGGCCCTTGTGTAGGAGCGCACTCCGTCCGCGACAGGCTCGCCGTTGCGCTTAAGCTTCCTTCTCGCAGTTGATCATCCACGGCACGCCGAAGCGGTCCTCCACTGCGCCGAACAATTCGGCCCAGAAGGTCTGCTCCAGCGGCATGGTGACCTTGCCGCCCTTGCCCAGCGCCTCGAACAGGCGCTGGGCCTCGGCCTTGCTGTCGACGTTCAGGGTGATCGACACACCCTTCACTCCTTCGTACTGGCCGCATTGGGGCGAGGCGTCCGATCCCATCAGCACATGGCCATCCACTTCCAGGCGGACGTGGATGACGCGGTTCTTCAAGGCCTCGGGCATGTCCTCGCAACCCGGCGCATCGGAGAAGCGCATCAGCGCCGGCAGCTCTGCGCGCAGCACCTCGGCGTAATAACGGAAGGCTTCCTCGCAGTTTCCATCGAAGACCAGATAGGCATTCATCAACATGGCGGTATCCTCCAGATTCAGGATTTGCTGGCGATTTCGGCGCGCAGACGCTCTTCCTGCTCACGCAATTCAGGGGTGAATTCGGCACCGAAGTCCTCGGCCTCGAAGATCTGCCGGATTTCGATCTCGGACTCACCATCGAAGGGATTGGGTGAGCGCTTGACCCAATCGATGCACTCCTGCAACGACGCGGTCTGCATGATCCAGAAGCCGGCGATAAGCTCCTTGGTTTCGGCGAACGGGCCGTCGATCACCTGCCGCGAAGCGCCATCGAAGCGCACCCGCGCGCCCTTGGCGCTGGGGTGCAGCCCTTCGCCCGCCAGCATCACCCCGGCCTTGACCAGTTCTTCGTTGAACGCCCCCATGGCGGCGAGCAGTTCTTCCTTGGGCATCACACCCGCCTCGGAGTCGGCGGTGGCTTTGACGATCACCATGAAACGCATGGGTTTTCTCCTCTTGTCATTCTCTTGTAATTGCCAGCGTGGCGGCCGGTTTCATCCGGTTCCTGACGAATAGTCGAAGGGCAGGACGACGAATCGACAGCCCACGCAAAAATATTCTCAGGGGTACTGCGAGGGCTTTGAGCATAGGTCGCGCCAAGGACCGCAGCTGCAGAAATGGGAAAATTCGCTATGGACGCCCAGGGCCAACGCCATTAGAACGTGCCGTTCGGAAAACTCCGGGCGCCCCCATGCAGGTCCAGCTCATTCCCGTCATCGAACTGTTCTACCTGGTCGACTCCGTGCCGGTGCCGACCGAGGGGCCGTACTGGGAGCACGTGGAAAGCTGGCGGGCCTTCCATGAGCGCAATCTGAGGGCCAGCGGCTTCGATCCGAGCCTCAGGCCCTACCGGCCGGGAAGCGCATTCCACCGTATCGCCGAGCTGAGCGATGCTGACATTTCGCGCCTGATACGGCTGCACTGTGAAGAGGGGCTGGCGGGCTCGGGGAACTGGAAACAGATCCAGCCCTTGCCCGGCGGCTATGTATTGCGGATCGGCAGTCTCGATGTGCTGTTCCCGCAGTGCTGCAGCGACCTGGGCGACCTGCACAGCTGGAAGCGCATCGCCGCTGGCAAGGGTGCCTACCTGTACAGCGGCCACCCTTCGCCCGACATCAGTCGCCGCAACCAGTCCGCCCATTTCGACTTCAACGGGCCGGGCGAGGGCTTTGCCCCGCCCCCGCCGCTGCATTCGGTCACGGTACCATTGAGCGAACTGATGCGCGCCGTGCATGCCGCCGATCGGGAACTACGGATTTTCGCGGCGCGATTGGCATTGGTGAACGCCGAGCAGGCGCTGCACGTACCGGACATCGAAACCCTGCTCATCCACGGACGCTAGCCTTCCGGGCTGGACAGTCTTCTCCGCGCTTCTTAGATTCAGACCTTTTCGCAAGATACGGAGCATTGCCCCATGAGCCTGGAATCGGTTCGCGCCTTCTTCGCCGAAAAGGCCCCCGACATCGCCATCATCGAGCTGGAAACCAGCACCGCCACCGTCGCCCTGGCCGCCGAGGCCCACGGCGTGGAGCCGGGCCGCATCGCCAAGACGCTATCCCTGCGCGTCGGCGAACGCACCGTGCTGGTGGTGGCGCGCGGCGATGCGCGGCTGGACAACCGCAAGCTCAAGGAAGCCTTTGGCGGCAAGGCGAAGATGCTCGGTGCCGAGGAAGTCGTGGAGTTGACCGGCCACCCCGTGGGCGGGGTCTGCCCGTTCGGCCTGGCGACGCCGTTGCCGGTGTATTGCGATGTGTCGTTGCAGGCGTTCGACGAGGTGCTGCCGGCCGCTGGCGCGGTGCACAGCGCCGTGCGGATCGGGCCGCAGCGCATGGCGGAGCTGGTGGCGGCGGACTGGATCGATGTCTGCCAGGAGCGGGTTGATCAACCAGTTTAGGTTTGCCGACCATCGCGGACGAAGTCCGCTGCTACACCCGATGGAAACTTCCGTTAGCAGCGGACTCCATCCGCGATGGGCGTCAGGCCGCTCCAATCCGCCAAGGTATATCCCTGCTCCGCCACTGTTGCCACAGCAACACTCGCCCAACACTTTGCTGTTCGCCCAGCGTCCCAACTGTTTACCAAAAACGCCAAACTATTGATTTAAAAGACTTTTAAATTACGGCACAGCTTGTGCAATGACCTGAACAGACAGGCCCGAACACCGGGCCGATTCATCTGCCCCGAGGTCGCTGTACTGCCATGTCCCAACTCCCCGAATCCGCCCACTACGACATCCGTGAGCCGAACGCCCAGGTAATCACCTCCGACGCCGAGGCCATCGACGTCGCCCACAAGGTCGCCGCCTTCCTGCTCGAAGGCGCCGCCGAGCGCGACCGCAACCGCGAAGTCCCCCCGGAAGTGGTCGAGGTCTACTCCAACAGCGGCCTGTGGGGCATCACCGTGCCGCGCGCCTTTGGCGGCGCCGAGGTGTCCTACGCCACGCTGGCGGAAGTCATCGCCATCATCTCCGCCGCCGACCCGTCGCTGGGGCAGATTCCACAGAACCACTACTGCCTGCTGGAAGACATCCGCCTGCAGGGCAGCGACGAACAGAAGCGCTTCTTCTTCGACCTTGCGCTCAAGGGCAACCGCTTCGCCAACGCGCTGTCGGAAACCGGCGGCAAGACCGTGCAGGACATCCAGACCCGCCTGCGCCGTGACGGCGATCATGTCGTGCTCGACGGCCGCAAGGGCTACTGCACCGGTTCGCTCTACGCCCATTGGCTCGGCGTGCTGGGCCTGGACGAACAGGGCAACGCCCAGCTGGCCTTCGTCCCGCGCGGCACGCCGGGACTGGTGATCGTCGACGACTGGGCCAGCATCGGCCAGCGCACCACCTCCAGCGGCACCGTGCTGGTGGACGGCCTGCGGGTGCCGGCGTTCAACGTCTTCCCTACCCACCGCTCCTACGACGTGCCGACCCTGGCCGGCCCGTTCGCGCAGATCACCACCGCCGCCATCGACGCCGGCATTGCCCGCGCTGCGCTGCGCGACACCATCGCCTTCGTCCGCGAACAGGCGCGTCCGTGGATCGACGCCGGCGTGGAGAAGGCCAGCGAAGACCCGCTGACCATCATCCAGGTCGGTGAACTGGGCATCCGCATCGAAGCCGCCGATGCCCTGCTGGAACGCGCCGGCAGGGTGATGGACGCCGCTCGCCCGGCGCCGGACGAAGACAGCGTGGCCCGCGCCTCGGTTGCCGTGGCCAAGGCCAAGGTGCTGACCACCGAAGTCGCCATCGATGCCGCCAACAAGCTGTTCGAGCTGGGCGGCACCCGCTCCACCCTCGCCCGCCACGCCCTCGACCGCCACTGGCGCAACGCCCGCGTGCACACCCTGCACGACCCGGTGCGCTGGAAGTACCACCTGGTCGGCAACTGGCTGCTCAACGACAAGCGTCCGCCGCGCCACGACTGGAACTGAGGCCATCGCCATGAGCAAGCAGATTCGCCTCAACGCCTTCGCCATGAACTGCGTCGGCCACCTCTCGCCCGGCCTCTGGCGCCACCCGCGCGACCAGCAGGCCGCGCGCTACACCGACATCCACTACTGGATCGAACTGGCGAAAACCCTCGAACGCGGCAGGATCGACGGCCTGTTCCTGGCCGACGTGCTGGGCGTCTACGACGTCTACCACGGCAACGCTGACGCCGCGCTGAGCGCCGGCGCCCAGGTGCCGGCCAACGACCCGCTGCAGATCGTCCCGGCCATGGCCGCGGCCACCGAGCACCTGGGCTTCGGCATCACCGCCTCGGTGTCGTTCGAGCACCCGTTCCCGTTCGCCCGGCGCATGTCCACGCTGGATCATCTGACCCGTGGCCGAGCCGGCTGGAACATCGTCACCTCCTACCTCAACAGCGGCGCGCGCAACCTGGGGCTGAAGCAGCAGCTCAACCACCAGCAGCGCTACGCCCTGGCCGCCGAGTACCTGGAGGTCTGCTACAAGCTCTGGGAAGCCAGCTGGGACGATGACGCCGTGGTCGCCGACCGCAAGAGCGGCGTCTACGCCGACCCGCGCAAGGTGCACCCCATCGAGCACAAGGGCGAACACTTCGAGGTGCCCGGCTTCCACCTCAGCCAGCCATCGCCGCAGCGCACGCCGGTGCTGTACCAGGCCGGCGCCTCCAGCCGCGGCAAGGCCTTCGCCGCCGGCAATGCCGAGTGCGTGTTCGTCGCCGCGCCGACGAAGAACATCCTCCGCGACCAGGTGGCCGATCTGCGACGCCTCGCCGTGGAAGCCGGTCGCCAGCCCGACGACGTGCTGGTCCTGAACCAGCTCACCGTGATCGTCGCGCCGACCGACGCCGAGGCGCTGGCCAAGCTGGAAGACTATCGCCAGTACAGCGACCGCGAAGGCGCCCTGGCGCTGGTCTCCGGCTGGACCGGCATCGACTTCGGCCAGTACGCGCCGGACCAGGTGTTGCGCCACGTACAGAGCGACGCCATCCAGTCCGCGGTGGACGCCTTCAGCGCTGCCGACCCGCAGCGCCAGTGGACCGCCGCCGAGATCGCCGACTACTGCGCACTGGGCGGTGACGGCCCGCTGCTGGTGGGTTCGCCGCAGACCGTGGCGGATCAGCTGCAGGCCTGGGTCGAGGAAACCGACGTGGACGGCTTCAACCTCTCCAGCCTGGTGGCGCCGGAAACCTTCGTCGACATCGTCGACCTGCTTGTTCCGGAACTGCAGGCGCGCGGCCTGTTCAAGCGCGAGTACGAACAGGGCACGCTACGCAACAAGCTGTTCGGCCAGGGCGACCGCCTGGGCGCTTCGCACCGCGCCGCCAAGCTGCGCAGGGGCCGCGAATGATGGAGGGCTGGTTCCGCAACCTCGACTGGCACGACCTCGCCCAGGCCTGCCTGGACACCCTGGCCATGCTCGGCGGCGCGCTGGCCTTCACCGTGCTGCTGGGCCTGCCGCTGGGCGTGTTGCTGTACCTCACCGGCAAGCGCCAGCTGCACGAGAAACCCGGCCTGTACCGCGCCCTGTCGGTGGTGGTGAACATGCTGCGTTCGCTGCCGTTCATCATCCTGCTGATCGTGCTGATCCCGGTCACCACGCTGGTCACCGGCACCTCGCTGGGCGTGCCCGGCGCCATCCCGCCACTGGTGGTGGGCTGCACGCCGTTCTTCGCGCGGCTGGTGGAAACCGCCCTGCGCGAAGTCGACCGCGGCCTGGTGGAAGCCACCCAGGCGATGGGCGCCAGCACCTGGCAGATCATCTGGCACACGCTGCTGCCGGAAGCCCGCACCGGGCTGATCGCTGCCGTCACCGTGACTGCCATCGTGCTGGTGGACTACACCGCGATGTCCGGCGTGATCGGCGGCGGCGGCCTCGGCGACCTGGCGATCCGCTTCGGTTACCAGCGCTTCCAGACCGACGTGATGATCATCACCGTCGCCCTGCTGATCCTGCTGGTGCAGGCCCTGCAGATGAGCGGCGACCGACTGGTGGCGCGCTACACCCGGCGCTGAAATCCCCGCCCACTCCCTCTCCGGGAGCGGCTCCCAGAACACCCGCCGGCAGCCGGGCTCCGCTGCCATCAAGGCCCCACGTCCACACCACGACGGCCCACCCACTATTGCCAAGGAGCAACACCCATGAAAAAGGCCATTGCCATTCTGGCGGCCGTCGTCGCCTTCTCCGCCCACGCAGGGGAAAAACTCGTTGTCGGCGCCACCCCGGTGCCGCATGCGGAAATCCTCGAGTTCGTCAAACCGGAACTGGCCAAGGAAGGCGTCGACCTGGACATCAAGGTCTTCACCGACTTCATCCAGCCCAACCTGCAACTCGCGCAGAAGAACCTCGACGCCAACTACTACCAGTATCGCCCGTTCCTCGATGACTTCAACAAGACCCGCCACACCGACCTGGTGCCGGTGGTGGGCATCCACATCGAGCCGTTCGGCGCCTACTCCACCAAGTACAAGTCCCTCGCCGAACTGCCCGACGGCGCCAGCGTGGCCATCCCCAACGACCCGGTGAACACCGGCCGCGCCCTGGTACTGCTGGCCGAGAGTGGCCTGATCAAGCTCAAGGATCCGAGCAATCCGCAATCCACCGAGCGCGACATTACCGACAACCCCAAACACCTGAAGATCCGTGAACTGGAAGGTGCCCTGCTTGCCCGCGCCGTGAAGCAGGTGGACCTGGCCTTCATCTTCGCCAACTACGCCCTGGAAGCAGGCATCGACACCAAGAGCGCGCTGATCGTGGAGAAAGGCAAGGACCTCTACGCCGAGTTCCTGGTGGCGCGTCCGGACAACATCCAGGACCCAGGCATCCAGAAGCTGGCCAAGGTGCTGAATTCGCCGGAGGTCCGCCAGTTCATCCTGACCCGCTACAAGGGCGAGATTGCGCCGGCGTTCTGATCGAGCTCCGGAAACGGTCTGCTGCGCGTCGGCCATGCCGCGCTGGGCAGGGACTCGCAATGCTCATTCACTGGAGTGAACAGCACTTCCGAGTCCCTGCCCGCCTTGCCTGGCTCTGGCTCGCCAGACCTTGATACCACCGGCAGCAACAAAAGCAAAAAAGAAGGCAACGCATGACCAACGAATCCGCACCCAAGGACCTTCGTGACCAGGCGCCCCGGCTACTCCCGGCGCGCCGTATCAGCAACGACGCCCAGGCCATCGAAGCCGCCCACGAAGTGGCCCGCCTGGCGAAACCCGGAGCCGCCGCCCGCGACCGCGAGCGCGCGCTGCCCTGGAGCGAACTGGAACACTTCACCGCCCTCGGCCTGGGCGGCATCAGCATTCCCCGCGAGTACGGCGGCGCGCAGGTTTCCTACGCCACCGTCGCCGAAGTCTTCCGCGTGATCTGTGCCGCCGACCCGGCTCTGGGGCAGATCCCGCAGAACCAGTTCGGCCTGCTCAACGTCATCGACAACGTCGCCAGCGAGGCACAGAAGCGCGTGCTGTTCGGCGGCGTACTCAACGGCCGGCGCATCGGCAATGCCGGCCCCGAGCGTAATACCAGGAACACCCTCGAACTCAAGGCACGACTGGTGCGCGACGGCGAGCAGTTCCGCATCAGTGGCGAGAAGTTCTATTCAACCGGCGCGCTGTTCGCCCATTGGGTCGCGGTGAAAGCCATCGACGAAGACGGCCGCGCGGTCATGGGCTTCGTCGAACGTGGCGTGGATGGCCTGCGCATCGTCGACGACTGGTCCGGCTTCGGCCAGCGCACCACCGCCAGCGGCACCGTGCTGCTGGATAACGCACCCGTCGCCGACTCGCTGGTAATCCACAACGGTCGCCTGGCCGACATCCCGAACATCCAGGGCGCCGTCTCGCAACTGATCCAGGCCGCCATTGATGCCGGCATCGCGGCGAACGCCCTGGAAGACGCCATCGACTTCATCCGCACGCGCACCCGCCCCTTTATCGACGCCAACGTCGAGCAGGCCAGCGAAGAGCCTTTCACCCTCTTCGAGATCGGCCGCCTGCAGGTCGAACTGCACGCCGCCGAGGCGCTGCTGGAACGCGCCGGCCATGTGCTCGACGAAGTCAGCGCACGCCCCGTCGACGACGAGTCCGCCGCCCGCGCGTCCATCGCCGTGGCCGAGGCCAAGGTGCTGACCACCGAGATCAGCCTGGCCGCCAGCGAGAAGCTCTTCGAACTGGCCGGCAGCCGCGCCACCCTCGCCGAGTTCAACCTCGACCGCCACTGGCGCAACGCCCGCGTGCACACCCTGCACGACCCGGTGCGCTGGAAGGTCCAGGCGGTTGGCGCCTACCACCTCAACGGCGCCCGCCCGGCGCGACATTCCTGGATCTGAGGAGCGCCGATGAACAGTCTCGTACAGCCAAATCCCGTCCACATCATCCGCAGCGACGACGAAGCCCTCGACGTCGCCCGCGCCTTGGCCGCCGACTTCCGCGCAGGCGCCATCGCCCGCGACCGCGAGCGGCGCCTGCCGTGGGACGAACTAGAACGCTTCAGCCGCTCCGGCCTGTGGGGCATCACCGTGCCGCGCGAGTATGGCGGCGCGGGCGTCTCCCGCGTCACCGTGGCGCGGGTGATCGCCATCATCTCCGCCGCCGACGGCTCACTGGGGCAGATTCCGCAGAACCATTTCTATGCCATCGAACTGCTGCGGGTGAATGGCAACGACGAGCAGAAAGCCCGCCTGTTCGCCGAGGTGCTGGCCGGCGTGCGCTTCGGCAATGCGCTGGCGGAGATCGGCACCCGTACCGCCCATGATCGCACCACGCGCCTCAAGCGCGAGGACGGCCGCCTGCGCATTCACGGCCGCAAGTTCTACTGCACCGGCGCGCTGTATGCGCAGCGCATTCCGACGCTGGTGATCGATGACGATGGCCTGCAGCAATTCGCCTTCATCCCGCGCGACACCCCGGGCGTCGAGATCATCGACGACTGGTCCGGCTTCGGCCAGCGCACCACCGGCAGCGGCAGCGTGGTGTTCGATGGCGCGCAGGTCGGCGAGGACGACATCGTCTCGTTCCAGGCTGCTTTCGAGCGCCCGACCACCGTTGGCCCTTACGCACAGATTCTGCACGCGGCCATCGATGTCGGCATCGCTCGGGGTGCTTATGAAGACACGCTGACCTTCCTGCGCGAGAAGGCACGGCCGTGGATCGATTCGGGCGTGGACAAGGCCAGCGATGATCCGCTGGCGATCAACGAGGTGGGCCGCCTGGCGATCCGCCTGCATGCCGCCGAAGCGCTGCTGGACCGCTCCGGCCGAGTGCTCGACGCAGCCACCGCCGAGCCGACTGCCGAAAGCGTTGCCGCCGCCTCCATCGCCGTGGCCGAGGCGCGCGCCATTACCACCGAAGTCTCGCTGCTCGCCGGCAGCAAGCTGATCGAACTGGGCGGCAGCCGCGCCAGCCTCGCCGAACTGGGCCTGGATCGCCACTGGCGCAACGCCCGCGTGCACACCCTGCACGACCCGGCGCGCTGGAAGTATTTCGCGGTGGGCAACTACTACCTCAACGGCAAGCTCCCGCCGCGCCGGGGAACCCTATGAGCCAGAAACAGATTCTCCTCAACGCCTTCAGCATGAATTGCGTCGGCCATATCAACCACGGCCTGTGGACCCACCCGCGCGACCGCTCGACGGACTTCAACAGGCTCAGCCACTGGACCGAGCTCGCCCGCCTGCTGGAGAAAGGCCTGTTCGACGGCCTGTTCCTGGCCGATATCCTCGGCGTCTACGACGTCTACCAGAACGGCATCGAGCTCACCGCGAAGGAGGCCATCCAGCTGCCGGTGAACGACCCGCTGATGCTGGTCTCGGCCATGGCCGGCGTTACGCAAAATCTGGGCTTCGGCGTCACCGCCAACCTCACCTACGAGGCACCCTACCCGTTCGCCCGGCGCCTCTCCACCCTCGACCATCTGAGCGATGGCCGGGTCGGCTGGAATATCGTCACCGGTTACCTGGAAAGCACCGCCCGCGCCATGGGCCAGGACCGGCAGATCGACCACGACCGCCGCTACGACCGCGCCGACGAATACCTGGAGGTGCTCTACAAGCTCTGGGAAGGCAGCTGGGAAGACGACGCGGTAATCGCCGACCGCCAGCGCCGCCTCTACGCGCAGCCGGGCAAGGTGCACAAGGTCCGCCACCACGGCGAGTTCTTCGACGTCGAGGGCTACCACCTCAGCCAGCCATCGCCGCAGCGCACGCCACTCTTGTTCCAGGCCGGCGCGTCCAATCGCGGGCTCGCCTTCGCAGCACGCCACGCCGAGTGCGTGTTCGTCTCGGCACAGAGCCGTGAAGCCACCCGCGTGCTGGTGGACCGCATCCGCCAGGCGGCAGTGGACGCGGGGCGTCGGCCGGACGACATCAAGGTGTTCATGGGCATCAACGTGATAGTCGCAGCGACCGAGGCCGAGGCACGCGACAAGCTCGCCGAGTACCGCCGCTTCGCCAGCGCCGAGGCCGGGCTTGCGCACTTCGCCAGCACCACCGGCATAGACTTCTCGCGCTACGCGCTGGACGAGCCGATCCGCTACGAAAAGACCAATGCCATCGAGTCCGCCACCAAGGCCCTGACCGTGGCCCGTACCGACGCCACCGTGCGCCAGTTGCTGGAACAGTTCACCCTCGGCGGCCGCTACACCACGCTGGTGGGCGACCCGGTGCAGGTAGCGGACGAGCTGCTGGGCTGGATCAACGAGGCGGGCCTGGACGGCTTCAACCTCACCCGCACCGTGGAGCCGGAAAGCTACGCCGACTTCATTGAGCTGGTGGTGCCCGAATTGCAGAACCGCGGCGCCTACAAGACCGCCTACGAGGCCGGCACCCTGCGGGAAAAACTCTTCGGCGCCGGCCGCGCCCGACTGCCCGCGCGGCACGTCGGCGCGAGCTATCGCCAGGCAACCGCCACTGGAGCGACTCCAGCCTTCTCTCTTTAAAAGGCCGTCAGGCTCTAAACCCCATAAGGATTCGTTGCCATGCATGCACGCTTCAAGCTCACCCTCGGCCTTTCGCTGAGCCTCCTCGCCGCCGGCCTCGCCCAGGCCGCCGATACCCTGCGCCTGGGCACCACCGCCGCCTTCGCCCCTCCGCTGGAGGTGGCGGTGAAGGAAGCCGCCGCACAAGGCCTGAAGGTCGAGCTGGTGGAATTCACCGACTGGAATGCGCCGAACATCACCCTCGACCACGGCGACATCGATGCCAACTACTTCCAGCACACGCCCTTCCTGGAAAACGCCAACCGCGAAGGCGGGCTGCACCTGAAGGCCTTCGCACCGGGGATCATCAACAACGTCGGCCTGTATTCGACCAAATACAAGGCCATCGCCGACCTGCCCGAGGGCGCCAAGGTCGCCATCGCCAACGACCCCATCAATGGCGGCCGCGGCCTGCAGCTGCTGCAGAAGGCCGGGCTGCTCAAGCTCAAGGATGGAGTGGGCTACAAGGCGACGCTGGACGACATCGTCGCCAACCCCAGGCACATTCAGATCATCGAACTGGAAGCCGTGCAGCTGGTGCGCGCGCTGGATGACGTCGACCTGGCGCAGGGCTACCCGCACTATATCCGCCTGGCCGGCACCATCGATCCGAACAGCGCGCTGCTGTTCGACGGTATCGAGAACAAGGAGTACGTCATCCAGTTCGTCACCCGCGATGACTACAAGGACCCGGACGGCAAGCTGAAGAAATTCGTCGACCTCTACCAGCATTCACCGCAGGTGCGCGCCGCGCTGGACAAGGCCCATGGCTCGCTCTACCAACCCGGCTGGCAGTGAGCGCGCCGACGTTCATCGGTAAGGGTAAATGTCTTCTTCTGCGAAGCCGAGGCGGAGCTTTTTCCCTATCCCCAGCCCTCTCCCTGAAGGGAGAGGGCAACCAGCCTTCTCCGAACTCCAGAACAGGCCCCCACCATGGTCAGCTTCAACCGTAACCTCGAACTCGCCACCCAGCACATCGCCCTGCGCGGCCTGGGCAAGACCTACGCCGGCCACCACGGCCCGGTGGAGGCACTGAGCGATATCGAACTCTCCGTCCGCCGTGGCGAAGTGTTCGGCATCATCGGCCGCAGCGGCGCCGGCAAGAGCTCGCTGATCCGCACCCTCAACCGCCTGGAGCAACCCAGCGTCGGCCAGGTGCTGATCGACGGCGAGGACATCGGCGCCTTCGACGCCCAGCAACTGGTCGGCCTGCGCCGCCGCGTCGGCATGATCTTCCAGCACTTCAACCTGATGTCGGCCAAGACGGTCGCGCAGAACATCGCCCTGCCCCTGCGCGTGGCCGGCGTGCCCAAGGCGCGCATCGCCGAGCGGGTGGACGAACTGCTACAGCTCGTAGGGCTGCAGGACAAGCGCCACGCCTACCCGGCGCAACTCTCCGGCGGGCAGAAGCAGCGCGTCGGCATTGCCCGCGCGCTGGTGCACCAGCCGGAAATCCTGCTCTGCGACGAGGCCACTTCGGCGCTGGACCCGGAGAGCACCCAGGCCATCCTCGCCCTGCTGCGCGACATCAACCGCCGCCTCGGCCTGACCATCGTGCTGATCACCCACGAGATGGCGGTGATCCGGGAAATCTGCGACCGCGTGGTGGTGCTCGAACGGGGCCGCATCGTTGAGCAAGGCGACGTCTGGGAGGTCTTCGGCAACCCGCAGCACGAAGTCAGCCGCACCCTGCTCGGCTCGCTGCAGCAGCACCTGCCGTCGGACCTGCTGGCGCGGCTGGAAAATCCGTCGGACGACGAGGTCATCCTCGACCTGCACTACACCGGTGTACGCGAGCAGGAGCCCGACCTGCTGGCCATTGCCCAGGCACTGGGCAGCCGCATCAGTCTGCTGCACGGCGGCATCGAACGTATCCAGGGCCGCGCCCTTGGTCGCCTGCTGCTGAGCGTCGCCGCGCCCGCAACCAGCGCTGCGCAACTGCTCGAACGCGCCCGCGATGTTGCCGATCGCCTGGAGGTGCTCACCCATGCCTGACCGCCTGCTGCAAGGCCTGCTCGACACCCTGCTGATGATCGGCGCATCCTCGGCCATCGTCCTGCTGGTGGGCATTCCGCTGGCCCTGGTGCTGGTCACCACCGGCCCCGGCGGGATCTTCCAGGCGCGCCTGGTCAACCAGAGCCTGGGCAGCGTGGTCAATGTGCTGCGCTCGATCCCGTTCCTGATCCTGATGGTCGCGCTGATCCCCTTCACCCGTCTGATCGTCGGCACCAGCTACGGCGTGTGGGCCGCGGTCGTGCCGCTGACCATCGCCGCCACGCCGTTCTTTGCGCGCATCGCCGAAGTCAGCCTGCGCGAGGTCGACCACGGCTTGATCGAGGCCGCGCAGGCGATGGGCTGCCAACCCCGGCACATCATCTGGAACGTGCTGCTGCCCGAGGCACGGCCAGGCATCGTCGCCGGCTTCACCATCACCCTGGTGACCATGATCAACTCCTCGGCCATGGCGGGCGCCATCGGTGCTGGCGGCCTCGGCGACCTGGCCTACCGCTACGGCTACCAGCGCTTCGATACACAGGTGATGCTCACCGTGATCATCCTGCTGGTGGCGTTGGTGACCCTGATCCAGTTCGGCGGCGACCGCCTGGCGCGCTGGCTGAACAAGCGGCTGTGACGTTCGTCGGCTGAATCCGCCACGGCCCCGCTCCGACGCGGGTTGCGTCTAACCTGACAACACACCCGCCCCTCCGTGCCCCGGCACAGCTCGTGGATGCGTGGCGTCCCTGTGCTCACTGCGGAGGCGTTCGTCATGGCCAACCCCCTTTCCACCCTGGGTATCGTGCATACCGCCATCAGCCTGGTGCCCCTGGTCGCGGGCATCTGGGCGTTCTATCAGGCGGGGCGCATCGACCCGCGCAGCCGCGTCGGCCAGTGCTACGTCTACGGCATGATCCTCGGCGTGCTGACCGCTTTCGGCCTGTCCAGCACCGGCGGTTTCAATGCCGGGCACGCCATCGGCATCCTCTGCCTGATCGCCATCACGGTGGGCAGCTACGCGCAACGGATCGGCGCGCTGGGCGGGCTCGGCGAGTACCTGGCAACCGGGGCGATGAGCTTCAGCTTCTTCCTGATGATGATCCCGACACTCAACGAATCGCTGTCGCGCCTGCCGCCGTCGAACCCCATCGGCCAGGGTCCGGATTCGCCACCGGTGCAAACAGCGGTGACTATCGCGCTGCTGGTCTTCGTCGTCGGTGTGCTCTACCAGTTCTACCGCATCCATCGTCGGCGGATGCCGCCGGCACGCCCGGCACACTGAGGGTCTATGCTGGCGGTTGTCCTTATCGGAGCTCCGCCATGACCGTCCGCCGCATCGTCGCCAACCTCGCCGCCGGCCAGCCTGCCGAAGTCGCGCGTTTCTATCGCGAACTGTTCGACCTAGAGATCGTGATGGACCACGGCTGGCTGATCACGCTCGCCAGCGGCGAAAGCGCACTCGCGCAGTTGAGCCTGGCCAGCGAAGGGGGCTCCGGCGCGCCGGTGCCAGGCCTGTCCATCGAGGTGGACAATCTCGACGAGGTGTATCAGCGTGCCCAGGCCGCCGGCCACGAGATTGTCTATGCGTTGACCCTCGAGCCCTGGGGCGTGCGGCGGTTCTTCGTGCGCGATCCACAGGGGACGCTGGTGAATGCACTCCAGCATGTTCATTAAGAAGTGGGTGTGCGAGCAGGCTCGCTCCTACAACTGCCTGTGCGCTACTCCTGCAGGAGCGAGCTTGCTCGCGTATGGCTTCAGCGATTGAGGAAGCCCAACAGATCCGCGTTCACCTGGTCGGCCATGGTGGTACACATGCCGTGCGACCCGCCCTTGTACACCTTCAGCTCACCTTTCTGCACCAGCTCGACAGAGCGCTGGCCGGCGGCGCCAATGGGCACGATCTGATCGTCATCGCCGTGGAGGATCAGCGCCGGCACGTCGATCTTCTTCAGGTCCTCGGTGTAATCCACTTCGGAGAACTCACGGACGCACAGGTACAAGCCCAGGTGCCCGCCCATCATGCCCTGCAGCCAGAAGTTGTCGATGACTCCCTGGGAAACCTTCACACCCGGCCGGTTGTAGCCGTAGAAAGGTAGCGCCAGGTCCTTGAAGAACTGCGAGCGGTCTTCCTTCACGCCCTTGCGGATGCCGTCGAACACGTCGATCGGCAAACCACCGGGGTTGGCGGCGGTCTTGAGCATCAGCGGCGGCACCGCACCGATCAGCACGGCGCCGGAAAGCCGCTTGGTGCCATGCCGGCCGATGTAGTGCGCCACCTCGCCGCCACCGGTGGAGTGGCCCACCAATGTGGCGCCCTTGAGGTCAAGTGCCTCGATCACCGCCGCCAGGTCGTCGGCGTAGGTATCCATGTCATTGCCATTGGCCGGCTGGCCCGAGCGTCCATGGCCGCGCCGGTCATGGGCGATGACACGGTAGCCTTTCTGCACCAGGAACAGCATCTGCGCGTCCCAGGCGTCAGCATTGAGCGGCCAGCCATGGGAGAACACCACTGGCTGCCCGCTGCCCCAATCCTTGTAGAAGATCTCGGTGCCATCTTTCGCTTTCACGATGCTCATTTGGGTCGTTTCCTTCAGGGAGTAGTTGAAAAGAAACGCCGCAACTTCAGCGACTGCAAACCGCTCTACGGCGGCCTTGAGCATAGCCAGGACAGTGACGGCGGCAGGTTTCGCCGGCAGCTTTCCGACGAGCGACGGCTCAGCCGATGCCCGCCTCGAACAAACCGCCGAGCCAGTCGGAGAACACCCGCAGGCGCCGCGACATCTGCCGGCGCACTGGATACAGCACGCTGACCGGCAACGGTGGCGGCTGCCAGGCGCGCAGTACTTCGAGCAGCTCACCGCTGGCCAGCCCCTCGCGCAAGTGGTAGCGCGGCGCCTGGATCATCCCGAAACCGGCACGGCAGGCGGCGATGTAGGCATCGGCGTTGTTCACCGTGATCCGGCTGGGCAACCGCTGGGTACGCAGTTGGCCGTCGAAGCGGAACTCCAGGTCGAAGATGCGCCCGCTGGAAGCCGACTGATAGTTCACCGCCAAGTGCCCTTCGAGCCGCTGCGGATGCTCAGGCAGCCCGAACTCCTGCGCGTAGGCGCGCCCCACGCAGGTGAGTTGCTCGAGCTCGGCGATACGCCGGCCGACCAGGCTGGAATCCGGCAATTCTCCGGCGCGCAGCACGCAGTCCACCCCCTCGCGAACCAGGTCCACCTGGCGGTCGTTCAGGCTCAGCTCCAGCTCGATCTGCGGGTAGCGCCGGCAGAACTCCGGCAGCGCCGGGATCACCACCAGCCGCCCCAGCGAGCTGGGCAGGTCGATGCGCAGCTTGCCGCGCGGGTTGTCGGGGGAGTCGGAGAAGCAGTTCTCCGCTTCCTCCAGATCCTCCAGCAGGCGCACACAGCGCTCGTAGTAAGCCTGCCCGTCGGCGGTGACACTCACCTGCCGGGTGGTGCGGCGCAGCAGTTGCACGCCCAGGTGCGTCTCCAATTGCTGGATCAGCTGGGTCACGCTGGCGCGCGGCAGCTGGAGGCTGTCCGCCGCCTTGCCGAAGGCCCTGAGTTCGACGATGCGGGTGTAGACCTGCATGGCCTGCAAGCGGTCCATAACACGCTCCGATTATTCATCCATACCGAATAGTTAAACCGTAATCCGCTGGTTTATCCATGCCAGACAAACAACAAGAATGGTCCTGCCCCTTTCCTCACCTGGAGAATCCCGCATGAAAACCCGTCGCCTGGGCCCGCAAGGCCCCATCGTCTCCGCCATCGGCCTCGGTTGCATGGGCATGTCCGACTTCTACACCACCGGCAGCGATGAAGCCGAATCCATCGCCACCCTGCACCGCGCGCTGGAACTGGGCGTCACGCTGCTCGACACTGCCGACATCTATGGCCCGCACACCAACGAGGAACTGCTCGGCCGCGCCCTGAAGGGCAAGCGCGAACAGGTCTTCCTTGCCACCAAGTTCGGCATCGTGCGCACCCCGGACCAGCCGCAGGTACGCGGTGCCAACGGCAGCCCGGAGTACATCCGCCAGGCCGTGGAAGGCAGCCTGCAGCGCCTGGGCACCGACCACATCGATCTCTACTACCAGCACCGCGTCGACCCGAAGGTACCCATCGAGGAAACCGTCGGTGCCATGGCCGAGTTGGTGAAGGCCGGCAAGGTGCGCTTCCTCGGCCTCAGCGAAGCCTCGGCAGAAACCCTGGAGCGCGCGCACCGGGTCCACCCGATCACCGCGCTGCAGAGCGAGTACTCATTGTGGACCCGCGACCCGGAGGAGAACGGCGTGCTGGCCGCCTGTGCACGCCTGGGAGTCGGCTTCGTGCCCTACAGCCCGCTGGGCCGGGGCTTTCTCACCGGTGCGTTGAAGAGCCCCGATGACTTCGCCGAGGATGACTATCGCCGCTCCAGCCCACGCTTCACCGGCGAGAATTTCGCGAAGAACCTGCAACTGGTGGACAAGGTCGCCGAGCTGGCCGCCGCTCGGGGCGTGAAATCCTCGCAACTGGCGCTGGCCTGGGTGCTGGCCCAGGGCGAGCACCTCGTGCCCATCCCCGGCACCAAGCAGCGCAAGTACCTGGAGGAGAACGTCGCCGCCGTGAACCTGGCGCTGACCCAGGCTGAACTGCTCGAACTGGACGCGATCTTCCCGGCCGGCGCCGCCGCCGGCGGGCGCTACAGCGAACAGGTGATGGCGCTGATCCAGTAAAAGCTCTGCAGCGGGGCTCCGGTGGACGCTCGCAGCGGTTATGCTGGCAGTGTCCACCGGAGGCTCCATGCGATTCGTTCCCGCCGCACTGCTCGTACTATCCTTCCTTCCCCTCGCCGCCCACGCGGATGAGGAATGCCAGGTGACGGCCGTCTTCAGCGGCGACCAGTTGACCTGCCAGCGCGCGGACGGTGGCGACACCACCATCCACCTGCGCGGCGTGACCGCTCCGGAACTGGAGCAGCCCTTCGGCCAACGTTCCCGCGCAGCCCTGGTGCAGCTTGCCCTGGGCAAGAGCGCCACCCTCAAGCACGCCGAACCGCTGGCCGACGGCAGCCTGCGCGCGGCGGTGTGGGTCACTCCGGCGGAGTGCCCGAACTGCGGCCACACCCTGGATATCGGCCGCGCCCAGTTGAGCATCGGCCTCGCACGCTGGCGGCAGAGCGACGCGCAGACGCCCGAGGAAGTCGGCCAGTACCAGTTCGAGGAACACGAAGCCAAGGCGCGCCGAATCAACCTCTGGCGCAAGCCCTGAAGTCAATTGCTGACATAGTGCTGCAGGATGCGCCGATCCTCGCCCTCTTCCACCAGGGTCTTGAGCATCTGCACATAGCGACGGACGAAACCCTCGTCCTGGGTGCGCTTGCTGAACGCGACCTCCGCCGACTCCGCTGACACCACCACGCCCGTAGGTTCGATGCGCCCCGCCAGGCCCAGTTGCTGAAGCTCATACTGGCCGCTGTGCTCGTCGGCGATGATGCCGTCGATGCGCCCCTTGTCGACCATATGCCAGAGGTTGCTGCGGTTTGGGTTGAAGAACACCCGCGCGGCGTAGTCCGGATCGGCCATCAGTTGGCGGAAGGGTTCGCCGTAGGACACATCGATCTGTGCGCCGAGACGGAAGTCGCGGCCGGCCAGATCGGACAGCTGCTGCAGGCTGTCGCGCTGGGGCAAACCGCGTCGGACAAAGAGGATGTTGCGCGAGGGCGGCAACAGTGCACCGGAGAACCAGGCATAGACCTCGCGCTCGGGCTTGCGGAAGGCGCCGGGCAACACGTCGAGGCGGCCCAGCTCCAGCTCCTTCAACGCCCGCGCCCAGGGCAGCTTGACCATGCGCACCTGGCAACCCAGGCGCTCCAGCACGGCACGGTTCAGTTCGACGTAGAGACCTCCGATGCGGCCGTCGGGCAACTGCATGCTGAACGGCGGGTCGTCATCCCAGCGCAGTGACTTTTCGCAGGCAGCCAGCGGCAAGCTGGCCAGCGCCAGGCCCAGCAGGACCAGGCGCTTGAAGCGCACACGCAGGAGCAACGGCAGGCGAACGGCTCGCGATGGCAATATCTCGACTCACAGCGGGAGAAGACGGACGCCGCAGTGTATTGAACCCCATGCCCGCGTGACCAGCGGTGATCGGGTTCGGACGTTCGTCCCGTTTCGCTCACTGCCAGCCGTAGCGCCGCGCGAACCAGCCCTTCACCGCCTGGGTCAGCGCCATGTAGCCCAGCAGGATGGCCACCAGCCAAGGCCAGTAACCCAGCGGCAACGCCTCCATGCGGAAGGAGTGCGCCAGCGGTCCCATGGGCAGGAAGATCGCCACCGCGACGATCACCAGGGTCATGCCCAGCAGCGGCCAGGCGGCGCGGCTTTGCAGGAAGGGAATGCGCCGGGTGCGGATCATGTGCACCACCAGCAGTTGCGAGATCAGCCCCTCGACGAACCAGCCGGACTGGAACAGCGTCTGGTGCACGGGTGAGTTCGCACCGAACACATGCCAGAGCACGAGGAAGGTGGCGATGTCGAAGATCGAACTGATCGGCCCGAAGAACACCATGAAACGCCCCAGCCCGTCCGGGTTCCATTGCTGCGGTTTGCGCAGCAGCTCGTCGTCGACATGGTCGAAGGGAATGGCGACCTGCGACAGGTCGTAGAGCAGGTTCTGCACCAGCAGCTGCAGCGGCAGCATCGGCAGGAACGGAATGAAGGCACTGGCCACCAGCACGCTGAACACGTTGCCGAAGTTGGAGCTAGCGGTCATGCGGATGTACTTGAGCATGTTGGCGAAGGTGCGGCGACCTTCGATGACGCCCTCCTCCAGGACCATCAGGCTCTTTTCCAGGAGGATCAGGTCGGCGGCTTCCTTGGCGATGTCCACCGCCGAATCCACCGAGATGCCGATGTCCGCCGTGCGCAGCGCCGGAGCGTCGTTGATGCCGTCGCCGAGGAAGCCGACCACATGGCCGCGCTCGCGCAGCACGCGCACCAGGCGCTCCTTGTGACTGGGGGTGAGCTTGGCGAACAGCGTGGTGCGCTCGGCCAGTTCGCCCAGCGCGGTATCGTCCAGTTCGTCCAGCTGCGGGCCGAGCAGCACACCCTCGACCACCAGGCCCACATCACGGCAGACCTTGAGGCTTACCCGGTCGTTGTCGCCGGTCAGCACCTTCACGGCCACGCCGTTCTGTGCCAGCGCGCGCAGCGCCGGGGCGGTGGTTTCCTTGGGCGGATCGAGGAAGGCGATGTAGCCGGCCAGGCACAGCCGGCTCTCGTCCGCCACGCCGTAGGTATCGCGGGTCGGCGGCAACTCGCGAGTGGCGACGGCGACCACCCGCAAGCCTTCCTGGTTGAGCTCGTCGGCCACCGCGCGAATGCTGTCCAGGCGGGCACCGGTCAGCGGCTCGATACCCTCGGCGGTCTCCACCGATTCGCACACCGCCAGCACTTCTTCCAGCGCGCCCTTGCAGATCAGCAGGTGGTTGTCCTCGCGTTCGCTGACCACCACCGACATGCGCCGGCGGGCGAAGTCGAAGGGAATCTCGTCGAGCTTGCGGAAGCGGCTGTCCACCTTGAGCGCATGGCGCAGCTCGACGTGTTCGAGCACGGCGACGTCCAGCAGGTTCTTCAGGCCGGTCTGGTAGTGGCTGTTGAGGAAGGCCAGTTGCAGCACGCGGTCCTGCACCTGGCCGAAGGCGTCGGTGTGGCGTTCGAGGACGATGCGGTCCTGGGTCAGGGTACCGGTCTTGTCGGTGCAGAGGATATCCATCGCGCCGAAGTTCTGGATGGCGTCCAGACGCTTGACGATCACCTTGCGCCTGCTGAGCACCACCGCGCCCTTGGCCAGGGTCGAGGTGACGATCATCGGAAGCATTTCCGGGGTCAGGCCGACGGCGATGGACAGCGCGAACAGCGCGGCCTCCAGCCAGTCACCCTTGGTGAAGCCATTGATCAGCAGGACCACCGGCGCCATCACCAGCATGAAGCGGATCAGCAGCCAACTGACGCGATTCACCCCGGTCTGGAACGCGGTCGGCGTCGGATCGCTGGCGATCACTCGCTCGGCAAGGGAGCCGAAGTAAGTGCGCGTGCCGGTGCCGATCACCACCGCCAGGGCGGAGCCGCTGACCACCGTGGTGCCCATGAAGCACAGGCTGTCGCGCTCCAGCGGATTGCCCTGGCGGGCATCGCGCAGCTGAGCGAACTTCTCTACCGGCAGGGATTCGCCGGTCAGTGCAGCCTGGCCGACGAAGAGGTCCTTGGCGCTCAGCAGGCGCACGTCCGCCGGCACCATGTCGCCGGCCGACAGCCACAGCACATCGCCGGGCACCAGTTGACGGATCGGCACCTCGACGCGCAGCGCGGGGCCATCGTCCTCGGCGCTGCGGAATACCGTGGCGGTGTTGCTGACCATCGCCTTGAGCTTTTCGGCGGCCCGGTTGGAGCGCTTCTCCTGGATGAAACGCAGCAACGTGGAAATAGCCACCATGCTGCCGATCACCACGGCGGCCTCGACGTCCTCGGTAAGCCAGGAGATGGTCGCCAGCACGGTGAGCAGCAGGTTGAAGGGATTGCAGTAGCAGTACCACAGGTGCATCCAGGCGCTGATCGGCCGGTCCTGGTCGACCTCGTTCAGCCCGTCGCGCTGGCGGCGTTCCTCTGCCTCGGTTTCGCTGAGGCCCTCGCGCCGGCTTTCCAGGCGCTCCAGCACAGAGGCGGACTCCAGCGCGGACCATTCCAGCAGGCTCGCGGTCAGCGCATTGGACGCCTGGCGCCCGACGGCGGCCCCCCGCAGCAGGTCGCGCGCGGCCAGCCGGCGCAATTGACGGGCCGGGAAGCCCTTGTTGATGAATTCGAGCAGGTGGGTCCTGATGAGGTCCAGGCGCATGATGACTCTCCCCTTGTGCGCCACGTCGTCCGGCGGCGGGGGAAGTCTGTGCCGGCTACCTTAAGGGGCCATGAAGGCTGGCGGGGCCGCGCGGAAGAGTCGGCAGCAACGCTGCCGACTGCACTCAGAAGTCGCGCTTGTAGAAGATATCCAGCGAACTGGCCAGGCCGCTGGCGGCCTCCAGGTAGACCTTCTTGCTCAGCAGGTAGCGCAGCGCGATGGTGTTGGCCGGCTCGAACACGCCCACGCCATAACGCAGGCTGAGACGGTCGGAGAGCTGGCCGCTGGCGACCACGCTGGTGCTGTTGCCGGTGCCCTCGGTGTCCAGCTGGAAGTCCTGGATACCCAGCCTCTGCGCCACCTCGCCGGTCAATGGCGCACTGCCCGCCAGACCGAGCGCCAGGGCCGCCTCGCCCAGCATGTTGCTGTCCTCGCCGCTGGACATCGGCCGGCCCAGCACCAGGTAGGACAGCGCCTGCTGCTGACTCATGGCGGGCTCGGAGAACACCTCGCTGCGCGGCTGCTCGGCATTGCCGGTCAGGCGCAGGCCGGCCACCACGTCGTCGACCTTGCGGATCGCCTCGACATCGAGGAACGGCTGGTCGATGGGCCCGGCGAACAGCAGCCGCGCACGGCGGATGGTCAGCTTCTGACCGTAGGCGCGGTAGCGGCCGTTGTTCAGGCGCAGCTCGCCGCGGGTGTCCATGTTGTCGCCGATGTGCACCTGGCCGGCCAGTTCGGCATTCAGGCCGAAGCCGCTGAAGGTCAGCTTGTCGCTGCCGACCTTGACGTCGATGTCCATGTTCAGCGCCAGGGCGCTCTTGGGTTCCTGCTTCGCGCCGACGATCACGGTGTCGTCGGAGACCTTGACCGTGGACGGCGGCAACTGGCGAATGGTGATGGCGCCGCGCGGCACCTGCACCGAACCGGAAACCGCGAGCTTCTCACCCGCCATCTGCACGCTGAGGTCCGGTTCGACCTCCAGGTTGGCGTAAGGCTCCACGGTGACCGGCAAACGATTGCCGCGCAGCTTCACGTCGACATCCAGGCCACTGGCCCAGGCGATGCGCCCGGACAGGCTGCCGTTGCCGTTCTCGCCCGCCTTCCAGTCGCCACTCAGGTCGACCTGCTCGCCGGCGATCCGCGCGGTGACCTGCAACTGCTCGAAGCGCGTCGGCAGATCGCCGCCGGAGATTTCGCCGTCACTCAGGCGCAGTTCGCCATCCACCCGGGGCGCCAGTAGGCCGCCGGAAATCTGCCCGCTGCCATTGAGATGGCCTTTCAGGGTTTCCACCATGGGCGCGAACGGCCGGGCCAGGGAGATATCCAGGCCATTGAGGCTGAAGGTGCCGTTGACCGGCTTGTTCTTCGGGCGCGGATCGAGCTGGACCTGGGCCTGCAGGCTGCCGAGCTTGTCGCCCTGGAACTGCAGGTTGGTGTCGATGCGCCGTGGCGTCAGGCGACTTTCCAGCTGCAGGCGCTGGTAGGGGAAGTCGACCCACTCCTCCTGCTCCTTGATGCGCAGGGTGCCGTCATTGGCATTGATCAGGATCGAACCGTTCGGCCCGCTACCAGGCAGGTCGAGCTGCACGTCGCCGTCGAGCTTGCCCTTCCAGGCAAAGTCTTCCGGCAGCCAGCGCGCCAGGCTGTCCAGCGGGAACTCGCGCAGGTGCATGCGCAGGCGCGGGTCGGGCATCAGGCGCTGGTCTTCCATGCACAGGCTGGCCGGGCCGGAGGCCCAGCAATGGGCGCCAAGGTTGATGCGCCCGTCCGCCAGACGCTCCAGGCGCGCCGGCTGCTGCAGGCGCCAGTCCTGTCCGCCGCTCTGTATATCGCCTTTCGCGAGGCGTCCGCGCCAGTCCTTGCCGTTCCAGTCGCCGTCCAGGCCGAGGTCGAGCACCACCGGCTTGCCTTGCAGGTTCAGGGCAAGCTGCTGGCGCTTGAGATCGCCGCTGCCGTCCAGCTTGAGCACGCCGAAATCCGTATCGCCGCTGCGCAGGCCCTGGGCCGTCAGGTTGACCCGGCCACGCTGGGCGGCATCCAGGGAGGCGGTCAGGTCCAGCGTGCGCAGGCCCTGGTCGGCGTAGGCGACGCGCTGGCCGTCGAGCTTGAGCTGCCCCTGCGGCGCCTTCAGCGTGCCGGCAAGATCGAGCTGGCCGCTGACCTTGCCGAACAATTGCGGCCACAACTGGCCCAGGCGATTCAGCGCAATATCCAGGCGGCCGGACAACCGCTGGTCCAGCGCAGCCTGCCCGCTGATGCGGTTGTCGCCCAGTTGCAGCGTCAGTCCATCGACCTTCCACGCCTGACCAGCCGCCACGGCATTTGCCTTGAAAATGGCTGGCTGGCCGCGCAGGCGCCCCTGCAGGTCGAGGTTGGCATCAAGGTTCAACGCCTCGCCCTTGAGCGAGCCCTTGCTGCGCAGCGGCCCGCCAAGGCGGCCGGGCATCTCCTCCAGCCAGTAGGCCGGGTCGAGGTCGGACAGGCCGAGGGCCGCATCCCAGGTCACCGCGTCGGCGAAGCCGACCTTCAGGTGTCCTTCGGCCTTGCCCTGCCCTGCCACCAGTTTCAGCGACGGCAGGAAGACTTCCGAGAGGTTGCCCGACACCGGGCTGGCCAGGGTGAAATCGCCGGCAGGCCCCTTGAAGGCGCCATCGAAGTTGCCCAGGTAGGCACCCTCGCTGTAGCTCACTTCGGCTTTGAAGGTATGCACGCTCACCGGCGGCTCGTCGATGGCCGGATACAGGCGGCGCCAGGGGAAGTCGAGCCAGTCGAGCTGAGCGTTGGCAGCGAAGGCATCCTTCCAGTCGAGCCGGCCGGTCAGCGCCACGCGCTGGTCCTTGGCGGCACTCAGGTCCAGCGCGGCGATATCCGCGCCCTGGGCGTCGACACGGCCGCGCAGCGTCAGTACCACCGGGCTTTGCTCGGCGGGCAACACGGCAGCGCCGGCCAGTTGGTAGCCATCCTTGAGATTGCCGCTGGCGTTCAGGCGCAATTGATTCAGCGTCAGGGTATCGGGCAGCGAGGCGTCCGCCTTGAAGCCGTCGGCAATCACCAGTGCGGTGGCCGGCAGGTTCTCCGCCAGCGGTTGCAGGTCACCTTCCAGGGTGCCGTTCAGATAGCCACTGCTCTGCGCCTGCAACTTCAGGTGGCCCATCAGCTCGCCACTGGCCTGCAGTCGCAGGGTCCAGGGCTTCTCGCCCGGCGCCGGCAGGCCGAGAGTGCCCTCGGCCTCCAGCGGCCAGCCCTGCGTGGGTTTCAGCAAGCCCTTGAGCGACAGGTTCAGGCCTTCGCGGACGAGCTTTACCGAGTCGATATGCAGGCCTTCACGGTCCCAATGCGCCGCCAGTTCGGCGTCGCGCAGCTGTTCCTGGCCATCCAGCAGGAAGCGACCAATACGGATGTCACCCAGCTCCAGCGACAGCGGCAGGCTCAGGTCGGGCAGCTCGATTGGGCCGGAGGACTCGCTCGGCTCGCTTGGCGGCAGGGTCAGCAGTACTTCGTTGGCCACCACCTTGTGCAGGCACAGGGTCATGCGCAGCAGGCAGGCGGGCGACCATTCGATCTGCGGCTGATCGAGCACCAGATGCGTTGCACCATCGCTCCACTCCAGGCGCTTGGCGCTGAAACCGCCGGCGAGGTGACCGTCGAATCCTTCCACGTTCAGGCCCGGCACCCAGCTCAACACTGCACGGCTGCCGGCTGGAGTGCCGAGCAAGGCAGCCACGGCGATAAGCAGCAGCAGAATCAGCCCGAGCAGGCCGCCCAGGCTCCAGCGCAGTGCGCGCATCCAGCCCACGCGACTCACAACTCAGGCCCCATGGAGAAGTGCAGGCGGATGCCGCCGTCCTCATCCAGGCCGTCGGCGAGGTCCAGGCGCAGCGGGCCGACCGGGGAAATCCAGCGGATGCCGATCCCGACGCCTGTCTTGATCGAGGGGAAGTCCAGCGAGTTGAAGGAGTTGCCCTGGTCGACGAAGGCGGCGATGCGCCAGCGCTCGGCGATGGGATACTGGTATTCGACGCTGCCGGCGACCATGTAGCGGCCGCCAATGCGGTCGCCATCGGAATTCTTCGGCGACAGCGTCTGGTAGTCGTAGCCACGCACGCTCTGGTCGCCGCCGGCGAAAAAGCGCAGCGACGGCGGGATCGCGCTGTAGTCATTGGTGGCGATGCCGCCGACCTGGATGCGTCCAAGCAAGCGCTGCCCTCCCCAGAAACTGGTCACGCCCTTGGCCATGGCGTTGATGTGCGCCACATCGGCGTCCGCCAGCAGACCTTCCTTGGCGCCCTTCACTTCGAACTGCAGGCGGTAGCCCTTGCCAGGGTCGATCTTGTTGTCGGCTTCGAGGATCGAGTAGCCGATCCCCGGCATCAGGAAGCTGCTCAGGCCCGAATCGTCACCCAGCTTGTATTCCTCGCGCTGCCAGTTCAGCGAGACGACCCGCTGCCAGCCGCTGTCGAGCTTGTGGTGCCACTCGCCACCGAGCGTGAGCAGCTTGCTCTCGGTGTCCACCAGGTCTTCGTACTGGTAGCCGCTGGTGAAGCGCAGCTTGTCGGTGAGCGGCGGGTCCAGCGGGATCTCGTACCAGGCGCCGACGTTCTGCCGGGGCGCGGAAACTTCCGCCTCGAAGCCCAGGCTGTGGCCCTGCGGGTTGACCCAGTGGCGGGTCCAGGTCGCCCGTGCGCGCGGCCCCACGTCCGTCGAGAAGCCGAGGCCAAGCCCCATCGTGCGCGGCTTGCGCGCTTCCAGGTGAACGTGCACCGGCACCACCTCGCCATCGGCATTGGTCGGTGCAGCGTCGACCCGCACGCCATCGAAATAGCCGCTGGATTGCAGAGCCTGGTTGAGATCGGCGATCTGCTCGGAATCGTAGTCGCTGCCTTCCTTGAACGGCACCATGCGCTGCAGCAGGTCCTCGTCGAAGGGGAAATCGCCGGCGAAGTCGACCTTGCCCAGCCGGTAGCGCGGCCCGCTGGCGTAGACCAGCTCGATATCCGCCACACCCGCCTCGGGGTCGATGCGCAACTGCTGCTGGGTGAACTGCCCGCGGAAGAAACCGAAGCGCGAAGCCTGGTTCTGGATCAGCCGCTTGGCGTCCTCATAGGCGCCGTGGTTGAGTTGCGCGCCAGGCTTCAGGGAATCCCCTACGGGAACGCGGAAGCTCTTGAGCTTGGCGGCCGGCCCGTCAACTCGCACCGTCACATTACGCAGGTGCACGGGCTCGCCTGGCCGCACATTGATCCGCAGCGTGGGCACCTTGTCATCGGTCACCCGGCCACGGATCCGCGCCTGGTAGTAACCCAAAGCCTGGGCGGCCTTCTGCGCCTGCTCCACGGCATTGCGCCGGAATCTTTGCAGGGCCGCCTGATCACGCTCGCCAAGGCTGCCCACATAGGCCTCGATATTGGCCTTGAGCGCAGCGTTGGCGGGGGTGACACGAACGTCGAGATGGGCTTCGACCGCCAGCGCCCTCTGCAAGCAGAAGGCCATTACCAGCAGCAGCCCAAGCAATCCTTGGACAACTCTCATGGCGCGAAATGCTAGCACGGGTTTTCCCCGCGATGCCTCACCCTAGAGCGTAGGAAACGTCTGAGCGACTGACCGCCGGCCTATCCCGCAGCTGCCTTTACCGCCTCGCGCCCGGCATTCGGATGGAACAGGACATGCTCGCGGATCGGTCCCAGGGCAACTTCACCGAGTTCCTCGTAGCCATGACGCCGATAGAACTCCAGGTACCGTGCGTTGCCCGTATCCAGCACCAGCCCTTGCGAGCCACCATCCTCGGCGCACCAGTTATGCAGCGCGTCGAGAAGCTGTTCGCCCAGGTGCTTGCCCTGGAACTCCGGGTGCACGCCAATCAGCGGCAGGATGTGGTATGGCCCCGGCGGCAGGCAGCCAATCACGGCGGCGTGGTAGTCCAGATAGCGCCGGGTGCAGCCCAGGCCGGTGGTCAGCAGCATGCGCATGCGCCAGAACCAGCTTTCCGTGACATCCAGCCGGCGCTGCGGCGGAACGATCAGCGCGACACCCACCAAGCGGTCCTCGAGCAGCAGCCCGATGGATGGCAACTCCTCGAGGAAGTGCTGGTTGACCAGTTCACGGATGGTGGCTCGCACGCGCTGGTCGAATCCAGGGCGATCGGACTCGAACAGATAGGCAAAAGTGGGTTCGTGACGATAGGCGTGGTACAGCAGCGAGCGGACTTCACGGCTGTAGCTACCGTCCAGCAGACGGACTTCGGCGCGGGTATCAGGCATGCGGACGCCTCTTCTTGTGAGTTCTTCTTATGGTTATGAGTCCAGCCACAAAACCCTAGCAGCGCCTCGCCGGGGTCGCCAGGGTCCGTCCACCTGGGCTAGCATCGTGCTTTTGCCAGGGCGCCCAGGATGAAAATCGTCTCTTTCAATATCAACGGTTTGCGCGCACGTCCCCACCAGCTCCAGGCGATCATCGAACGCCACCAGCCGGACGTGATCGGCCTGCAGGAAACCAAGGTCGCCGACGAACAGTTCCCCCGCGAGGAAATCGAAGCCCTCGGCTACCACGTGCACTACCACGGGCAGAAAGGCCACTACGGCGTCGCCCTGCTCTCCCGTCAGGAGCCGCTGGAACTGCAGCGCGGCTTCCCCAACGACGGCGAGGAATCCCAGCGCCGCTTCATCTGGGGCACCTTCAAGGACGCCCAGGGTCAGTTGATCACCGTGATGAACGGCTACTTCCCGCAGGGCGAGAGCCGTGATCATCCGGTGAAGTTCCCGGCCAAGCAGCGCTTCTACGCCGACCTCCAGGACCTGCTGGAAACCCGCTTCCAGCCCGACCAGCAACTGATCGTGATGGGCGATATCAACATCTCGCCGGAAGATTGCGACATCGGTATCGGCGAAGAGAATCGCAAGCGCTGGCTGAAGACCGGCAAGTGCAGCTTCCTGCCGGAAGAGCGCGAATGGTTGGCACGCCTCAAGGGCTGGGGTCTGGTGGACAGTTTCCGCCTGCAGAACCCGAGCGTGGATGACCGCTTCAGTTGGTTCGACTACCGCAGTCGCGGCTTCGAGGACACCCCCAAGCGCGGCCTGCGCATTGACGTCATCCTCGCCTCCGAAGCCCTGCGCGGGCGCATTGCCGATACCGGTGTGGACTACGACATCCGCGGTATGGAAAAGCCGTCCGACCATGCGCCGATCTGGTTGCAGCTGAAGTGACACCCTGAGTGAAAAGCCCGGCAAGGGCCGGGCTATTTCATTCTCAGGCTCGGCTTCGGGCTCAGGCCTCTTCCGTGCCGGTTCCCACAGTCTTGCTGATAGCACTGTAGGTGGTGTTGAAGCGTACGGTTTCGTTGAATCCCTTGACGATGGCGCCAAAGCGCTCCTTGGCATCGAGCAGTTGCTTGAAACGATCGGACAGCTCCGCGCCCTGACGTTGCAGCCCCACCTCTCGATCATCCAGTTCCTGCACCCGTGCGCGTAGCTGATTCAACTGACGGTCAATGCTTTGCTGCTCCTGGCTCAGGATCTCGGCACGTTTCGTCGTCGCGCGGTCGCGGCTGTCGACTGTTTCAGCAAGGGCCTGCAGCGCGCTGCTGCGCTCTGCGAGCACGGCAGCATTGTGCTCGGCAATACGTTCGATGCCGTGCTTCTCTTCCTGCAACCGTTGTTCCTGCTGGCTCAGGCGTTCCTCACGCTCGGCCAGCTGACGCTCACGCTCAAGCGCCGCCAGGCGACGCTCCTCGAGCGCCTCGCGCATTTTCACGATCTCCAGCTTCTGCTGCGACAAGCCATGGGCCATTCCCGCCAGGGAATCGAGCGTGGACTGCACGTCGTGCAGTACGCCGTCGGTTTCAAGGGAGGACGACTGACGTACAGTCACAGCCGACTCCACGGGCGCCTGGGCGTTTGCGACTCCGGAGCTGACGGATTGGGCTTGGGCATTCATGGTGGAGGATTCCTCGTTGGAAAAGTGAAAGGCCGGCTCGCCGGCAGGCGAGAGGATTGCTGCGTCAGCCACATTGCATTCGGCGTCATGCGCATATGCCGGCAGTTGGAGCGAATCGAGCAGAGTCGTGACGGCTTCAGCTTCATTGATCGCCGGACAGGCAGATGCTGCGTCGCTGATCATTGCCAACGGCTCGATGGAGTCGGAGCAACTGGGCTCCACAGGGCCCAGCCCCGAGCAGGCCGAGGCGAGATCGTCGAGATCCCGCTCCAGGTTTTCGAAAGCCTTCACGGAATGGAGATCGGCCGGTTCCCCAACTCCAGTCACGGCGTTCACTTGGATTGGGATATATCCCACCGACACGGAAGGACGAACCATGCCTTCGGTGGTCGCAGGCAGAGGAGACAGGAGCCCGGGCAGATCCTCCTCGATATCTGGGGAAAGAAATGCGGTTTCCTGAACGGACGGCTGAGTGGCGGTCATGGCTGACAAGCCCTCTTCTTGATGTCCTTCGTACCGCTTCGCATCTGAAGTCATGAAACGTCCTACCCTGAAGGGTGGTCAGCCCCACCGTCCCGACAGAACGCTCGACAATGCGAACGAGCCCTGGAATCTGATGGTGATTGCGCTTCGAAAGCAGAGGCAATCAGGCCGACTGGATGAGCCGATGGGCTGCCCCGCTCTACCTTGATAGTTTGAGACCGGGACAGGTTGCGGGAAGGATTCTCACAGCCCTATGTCGTCATGAATGTCAGTAACTTCCTGCATGGGCGAAGGAAAACTATGTAAGACCACCCGAATCATTCGACGCCTCGCAGGACAATCAACCCACTGGGCTCCAGGATCCGACTGATAGCTCGAGCGCCCCGCCATTAGAGCAGCCCAATCTGTTCGCTGATGCTGAACAGCTCATCGAGAGTCGTGGCGGACAGTTTCCGCATCAGTTGCCTCCTGTGCTGGCCGATGCTTGCTCCCGACAATGCCAGGACATCGGCCAGCGCCCCGACCGAGCGTCCCCTGCGTAACCCATAGAGAACGGCCACCAAATGGGTGGGAAGTGCTAGCGCGGACTCCAGTCGGGGATCACGGTCCAACGGCAGACGCGCGTGCTCGGGAAATATCTTTCCGCCCGCGAGAACGGCGTCGACGGCCCGACCGATCAGGGTCGAACGGTCGTCCATCAGCAGAAACCCCGACACGCCGATGCGAATCGCCCGTTGAATGTTCAGTGGCGATCCCAGGCTGGAGCAGACCAGCACCGGGGTAGTGGCCTTGAGTCGGCCATCCCGTCGAAGCATGGTGACCAGTTCCATGCCATGGATGTCGGGCAGCTCCAGGGTCACCACCAGGAGATCACAGCTGCTGGTATCCAGGCCACTCAAGGCTTGGCGTGCAAACTTGAAATGCACGTCACACTGATGACCGTGGTCCAGCAGAAACCGGCGAAGCGCGACGAAGTCACGTCGCAACGGTTCGATGAGAACTACGCGGGCCATGTTCCTCCTTGCAGCAAAGGCCCCACGGGCCGGGTGCGACATGGCGCATCGACAGAAATCGCCGCCGCAGTCGTTCCCGCAGAATGTCATTGAATGGCTGCCGCAACGGTATTCATGGCAATCAAATGAACGTAAACGGACCAATCCGGGTCTCGGCAACGCCCATACGACAGCGCACCCGCTGTGACAGCAGCTCGGCCAGCAGGTTTTCCAACCTACCGGCCTGCTCGGTTACTCGCTCACTGTCTTGGAAATGGCCGACAAGGTGCTGTTGAACTGCACCGTCTCGTTGAAACTCTTGACGATGGTGCTGAACTTATCCTTGGCGCTCTGCAACTGCTTGAGCCGCACCGCCAGTTCCTCGGTCTTGCGCTTGAGTGCGCTTTCAAGTTCATCCAATTCGCTCGCTCGGCCGCGCAGGCTGGCCGAGTGCTCATCGATGCGCTGCTGCTCCAGCTGGATAGACTCGGCACGTTTAAGAGTCGCCTTGTCGCGCATATCGACTGTCTGGGCCAGCTCCTTCAGTGCTTCGCTGCGTTCTGCCAGCAGGCGATTGTTCTCGGCGGCCATGCGATCCAGATTGGCCTTGGCCTCCTTGAGGTGGTTCTCGAGCTGCAGCAGACGCTCTTCCTTGTCACCCACCAGGCGCTCGCGCTCCTGCAACTGGGTGCTCCACTCCTCCAGCTCTTCCTGCAAACGGCCGGCGGCCTGCTTCTGCTGGGTCAGTCCCTGGGCCATCCCGGCAAGGGAGTTGAGGGTACTCTGGACGTCGGAGAGAACATCTTCCGGGTCCGCCTCGAGCTGAGGCACGTTCAGCACAGCCGACACTTCCTGCAACTCCACCGAGGTTACTGGGACAGCCGTTTCCCGCACATCGGCCTCAGGTAACTCATCGTGCACATGGGTCATTTCAGTTTCCTTCTGGATAAAGACGCCCTGAAGCACCGCTGCCTCAAGGTGGTTGTCAGCCAGTGGCTGGGGCTCGACTGCGGGAACTGCAGGGGCCACGCTCGACTGGGAAGTGGTCGCCGCCGCGACATCGATCGAGGTGGTAACGAGGAACTCCGACCCTGAGGACTCTTCGTCGTTGCAGCCGCACGGCAGGCTGTGTTTGCCGTCGTGATTGGTACTGGCTGCCTCCAGCATCGCCAGCGCGTCTTCAAGGCTCGCGATGATCGGCTCCAGGGCTACGTCGCTCTGAGCAGGGCCGCAGCCGGAAACGCCATGACTGGATTGCTCGTCCATTGCAGGCTGCACCATCAAGTGGTCGGATTGACCTGCCGAGGTCCGGTTCTCCTGGGGCAGGACGGCTTCCGTCAACGTGTCTTCTTCCGGCTCGAAATGCCCTAACGCCTCCGCTGCGACTCGCACTGTGGAAACCGCTTCGTCCAGCGACTGCAGATCCATTGCACCAACTCCGGCCGCCACTGCCGATTCGGGTGACGCCGCTGGCTCCACCATCGGGGTCGACAAAGGCTCGACAGCTACAGCCCCCTCTTGAAGATCCGCCACCTTGGCACCATCCGGCTCAGGGAACTTCTCCACCTGCACAATTTCCTGCTCGACCAATGCCTGCTGTTCGGGCTCATCCAGGACATCGGTACCGGTCGCATCAACAGCCGAAAGCTCCGAAGACTCGATCGGAACCTGAACAGCCAACTCAGGCGCGAGGGGGGCGTCGTCGATAGGTTTATCAAGGTCGGCACCACCCGTCACATCATTCGACTGCCATTCGAGAGAGCGCTCATCCACGGTGGACTCGTGGTGGGCAAAGGCTTTGGTGTGCGGACTCTCCAGCGGCTCCAGAATGTCCGGGGCGTCTGGCAGAGACTGGCCGAGCGATGCGTGTACTACGACCTCATCTGAGAAGATGCCGGGGGATATTTCGGTGTTTTGCCGATCCGGCGGCGCGGTCAATACGGACGTCGACGGAACTGGCTCTGCTTCGGCGGACTCGGGCGGTGTGCCGATTGGCTCGGCGTCTACTTCCCGCTCCGGCAGGAAGGGCCTGTCCGGCTCGATTAGTATCGACTCTTCGCGAACGGGCTGTTCCGAGGCATCTGCCACAATCCTCTCGACGCCCTCCACCGCCGCGGAAGCGGCTGACACCGAAGCCGCCGTTGAATACATCGGCACCGACCCCGAAACTGGGGCGGTCTCATGGCCGGTAACAGCTGGCGATTCCACGGCTTGCAGCTCATCCGTGACAGTTCCACCGGAGCCATGCTGTTCAATTGGCTCTACGGCAGTGCCTTCCGCATGTTGCGTAGTCTCGCTGCTCTCTTCATCTGCCGTGTCCGAGCTACTCACGGGATCCAGGAATTCCGCATCCAAAACATCCGATGACACGGCATCCATCGAGACTTGGCTGAGAACTGCATCGGCGTCACTGGGCAGGCCATCGAACCGCTCCTGATCACCGGTGGAGTCGGACATATCCTCGCTACCAACTATGGAAGCCTGCTCCTGCTCTCTCTTCAATCGCGACAAGCGGGCGAACTGTGCGAAATCCGGAATCATCTCCGAACTCCACTCGAACGCCAGGTCTGCCAGTGCTGAACTGGCTTGCGGCGTCTCTACCGGCAGCGGAGCCTGATTCGCCGTATCGCTTTGAGGACTGACTGCAGGCATGGCCCTACGCCGGTTCAACATCCCGGACCTTGCCAGCAGGTGCAACCATGAGTGCACTTGTTGCGTCGGCAGTCTGATCCCCTTGAACGTCAGCTCCCGCGGATACAGCACACTCAAAGTGCGCCGGCGCCACGGGCGCCCCCAGTGATTGGCAGAGGCGTTGTGTACAGCCAGGGAAATCAGCTTGACAGGATGCTCGGGGCCGACCGGCGTTGGTGCACTACGGGGGTGAGTCATGATTAATGTCCGGCGGGGATGTTAAAACCGCGCAAGTTTCGCTTGGCCGGAAAACTGGCGTTATCAGGTAATCCTGATGAGCCTGAAGTATTTTCCCATCACCCTTCCTCTGGGTCTGCGTTGATCAACGGTGGCGAAAATCGTGCAATGGCTTCGATGCATAGCGGCCCCGCGGGTGGCGACGCAGCGCGCCAGCCAGGTCGAGCAGTGTCGTCAGGACAAACAGCGGGGCGACCAGCCACAGCGTCGCGAAGGCGTTCTCCACCATCGATTCGGGTGCCACCACCAGGGTTGCAGCCATCAGCGTCACCAGCAGGATGAGCACCAGCTTCATCAGAAGCGACGAAAAGTCGAGAATCTCGTCCATTTTGCTCTCCGGCCTGCTCGCACAAGGTGACCTGTATAACCCCGCCCGCACGGAGTCGAAATCGGAAATCTCCGACAACCCGCCAGTCATATCCGAAGGCAGCGGCAGGCAGTCAGCAGCCCAGCGATGCGTCATATCGGTGCAATGATTCCGACTTAATCTGCCGCGCCAACGATGCCTCAAATGGAAGTTGACCCATGCAGTACAAGCCGAGCCCCAGCGACGCCCAACCCTGGCCCGTGACCATCGCCTGGCTCACCATCGCCTTCATCTGCTATGCGTTCCCCTGGTCGGCGTTCGCGGCTCTGCCTTCGTCCCGGGGCGGCGAGCCGGTACTGCGCATCCAGGGCTCCAACACCATCGGTGCGCACCTGCTGCCGGAGCTGGTGAAAGGCCTGCTGGTCAGCGAGGGCTACAGCGACGTCACTGCCAAGCCGGGCAAGGCGGAGAACGAACAGCGAATCATCGGTCGCACCCAGGACGGCAAGGAGGCCATCGTCGACCTGGCCGCCCACGGTTCCAGCACTGGCTTCCTCGCCCTGAAGGACAACAGTGCCGAGCTGGCAGCCGCCTCGCGCCCGATCAAGGACGCCGAAGTCGCAGGCCTCTCGGCATCGGGCAACCTGCGCAGCGCCAAGGCCGAACAGGTGATCGGCATCGATGGCCTGGCGATCATCGTCAATGCAGCCAACCCACTGGATGAACTGACCACCGATACGCTGGCGAAGATCTTTTCCGGCGAGGTGAAAACCTGGGAAGAGATTGGCGGGCGAGGTGGTGCCATTCGCCTGTATTCCCGCGACGACAACTCCGGCACCTTCGATACCTTCAAGGAGCTTGTCCTCGCGAGTCACGGCAAGGCGCTGGCCAGTGGCGTCCAGCGTTTCGAATCCAGCGACCAGTTGTCCGCCGAAGTGAGCAAGGACCCGCAGGGCATTGGCTTCGTCGGCCTGTCGTCCGTCCAGAATTCCAAGGCGCTGCGCATTGCCGACGGCGACTCCCAGGCCATGCCGCCATCGACAACGCTGATCGCCACCGAGGACTACCCACTGTCGCGCCGCCTGTTCCTCTACATGAAGCCCGAAGAGCCAAACCGCTGGGCCCGCGCCCTGCTGCAGTTCGCCCAGGGTGACAAGGGCCAGGCCCTGGTCAGCGCCAGCGGCTTCGTCGGCCAGCGTGTACAGGCAGTGAAGATGGCACCGCGTGCCAGCATGCCGGAGAACTATCAGGCCCTGGCGCGAGACGCCGAGCGCCTGTCGGTGAACTTCCGTTTCCGCGAAGGCAGCGCAACCCTGGACAACAAGGCACAGCGCGATATCGACCGACTGCTCGCCTACCTGCAGCAGGCCGGCAAGATGAACAAGCAGGCCGTGCTGGTCGGTTTCGGCGATCCCAAGCAGGACCCGGCGCGCGCCGAACTGCTTTCCAAGCTGCGCGCCATGGCCGTGCGCCGTGAGCTGGCCAAGGAAGGCGTGATGTTCCGCGAGATCAGCGGGATGGGCGATGCCCTGCCGGTGGCAGCCAACAGCGACAATGACGGACGGGTGAGGAATCGCCGCGTCGAAGTCTGGGTCTACTGATCCCCCTGGCGATCAGCGTCTAGACTGTCTGAAGGAAGCTGATCGCCCGGTCTGGAAATACTGTAGGAACTTGTTACGTTCCTTCGCTTGTCTCTGCCCGGCGCTCTGCTATTTTCCCGCCAGTGACGCCGGGCCCCTCTGACGGTTGCCAACCGCCATGTCGGAGTCACTTTTCGACAACGACACTAAGGGAGGGGCCAAATGACAGCTCTGCACGCCTTTTTAACCGAACCATTCCTCGGAACCGCCACCTGGTTCTGGCTGGCCTTCCTGGCCATCGTGATTCTTCTCCTCGTACTCGACCTGGGCGTCCTGCAGCGCGATCACCACGAGATCGGCGTGCGCGAGAGCCTGATGCTCTCTGCCGGCTACTTCGCCTGCGGCCTGGCCTTCGGTGGCTGGGTCTGGTACGAGTTCGGCGCCACCAGCGCGGTGGAGTACTACACCGGCTTCCTCGTCGAACAGTCGCTATCGATGGACAACGTGTTCGTCATGGCGATGATCTTCGGCTTCTTCGGCATCCCTCGCCGTTACCAGCACCAGGTGCTGTTCTGGGGCATTCTCGGTGCCATCGTCATGCGCGCGCTGATGATTGGCCTGGGCGCCGCGCTGGTGAAGGAATTCGAGTGGATCATGTACGTATTCGGTGCCTTCCTGCTGTTCAGCGGCGTGAAGATGCTGTTCAGCAAACATGATGCCGAGCCGGACCTGGCCAACAACCCGGTGCTGAAGTTCCTGCGCAAGCGCATCCGCATGACCGACACCATTCACGAACACCACTTCTTCGTGAAGATGCCGGACGCCTCGGGCAAGCTGGTGCGCTACGCCACCCCGCTGTTCCTGGCGCTGATCCTGATCGAGCTGGCCGACCTGGTATTCGCCGTCGACAGCGTGCCGGCGATCTTCGCCATCACCCAGGATCCTTTCATCGTCTACACCTCGAACATCTTCGCCATCCTCGGCCTGCGCGCCCTGTACTTCTCGCTGGCGGCGATGATCCATCGATTCGTGTACCTCAAGTACGCCCTGGCGCTGGTCCTGGTGTTCATCGGCACGAAGATTTTCCTGCACGGATTCATCGGCAAGGTTCCCGCCGCACTGTCCCTTGGCGTAACCTTCGGCCTTTTGGCGGGTGGCATACTGCTATCCTTGCTCAAGACGCGCAGAACCGGCGAGGAACCGCTGGAAATCGTCAGCCAGGAGAGGATCCATGCAAGCGCTGGAGGTGAGGATCGAAGCCGTTGAGTTTCGCGGCAGGGCCTATTGGCAGGTCCGTCTCGGTCGTCGCGCGCTGCGATTTCCCCACGAGGCCGCTGCGCGGGCCTTCGCCGCCCAGTTGCACACGCGCCGGGAGTGGTTGCTGACGCAGCAGAGCCAGGCGGATGGGCCGGAGCCGTCACCGGAACAGTGAATGAACAGGGCCAGCGCAAGCTGGCCTTGTTCTGTGTGCGGTTGCACAACCGATATCCGACACCCTGCGCGGGACGCCCCACCGTCCGCGATGGTGTCCGGCACGATGCAGGCCAATCCCGGACGGAGTCCGCTTCTACGAAAAGCACCCTGTCCCGCCCAAGAAAAAGGCCCGCATCAGCGGGCTTTTTCATTGCAGGTTGCGATCAGTGACTGCTGCGCAGCGCGTCACGCGGTACGTACTTGCCGATCTCGTACTTGCCGATTGCCGCACGGTGCACCTCGTCCGGGCCGTCGGCCAGGCGCAGGGTACGCTGCATGGCGTACCAGTAGGCCAGGGGGAAGTCGTTGGAGACGCCGGCGCCGCCGTGCATCTGGATGGCGCGGTCGATCACCTGCAGGGCGACGTTGGGCGCGACGACCTTGATCTGGGCAATCTCGCTCTGGGCAAACTTGTTGCCAGCCTTGTCCATCATGTACGCGGCATTGAGGGTCAGCAGGCGGGCCTGGTTGATCTCGATGCGCGAGTTGGCGATGTGGTCGATATTGCCGCCCAGGCGCGCCAGCGGCTTGCCGAAGGCGGTACGGCTGACGGAGCGCTTGCACATCAGTTCCAGCGCGCGCTCGGCCATGCCGATGGAGCGCATGCAGTGGTGGATGCGGCCTGGGCCGAGGCGCCCCTGGGCGATCTCGAAGCCGCGGCCTTCGCCGAGCAGGACGTTCTCGTAGGGCACGCGGACGTTCTCGAACAGCACTTCGGCGTGGCCGTGCGGAGCGTCGTCGTAGCCGAATACAGGCAGCGGACGGAGAATCTTCACGCCGGGGGCGTCGGTGGGAACGAGGATCATCGAGTGTTGCTGGTGACGCGGTGCATCCGGATTGGTCAGGCCCATGAAGATCATGATCTTGCAGCGCGGGTCGCAGGCGCCGGAGGTCCACCACTTGCGGCC
>OGQD01000150.1_pt1 | contig 57325 bp, 52 predicted proteins | sample 1553091 | NCBI WGS metagenome assembly OGQD01 (sample SAMEA2580290, study PRJEB22360) | human gut metagenome | biome: human gut; feature: human-associated habitat; material: faeces | place: Denmark | collected 2008/2010
CTTATTATCACATTCTGGCAAATGTATATCACCAGGATTATGACCGACTGTGAATATCCGGCACTCTCCGGGCCGCTCACATATAACACAGACGAGGCGTACATTGGATAGAACGCTTTCATGAACTCCGTGACATCTCCTATGGTGTCCTGCACGATGGACTGCACTAGGACGAAATCCCCCAGCAGCAGCGATAACAGCACCATGTATGTAACCATGAAACCATGGGCGGATACATACTCGCCCATATTTCCCGCAAGCTGGGCAAATGTACTTCCGAGCACGATCACCGCTATGATCTGCAGCGCCAGCCCCCTGCTTGTCCTGACCTCGTATATGACACTGTCGGAAAACACTTTTAGTGCCATGTCTATGGTGGAATCCACGTCACCACTCTTTAGGGACTCGTATATGTCGTAGAAGGTCACGTCGGATTTGTCTTTTGTGATCTCATTGAGGCTTCCGATGACGGAGTCGTCCTCCAATATATCTGAGTTAATATCAGAGTCACTTTCCGTGGTATTTTCCTTTTCATTCTCAGCATAAAATTCTGGACAATATTTGATATCTGTATCATATGATTCAACTTTACTCTCATTACACACATTTGCCGCATCAGGCACTGACACCCCCATAAAGAGCATCAGCACCACCACTATCAAATTACCCCTCAACTATGGTCACCACCAGATCTATAACTCCCATGAGTATGGGCATACTGAGCAAAATAAGAGTTATCTTTCCCGCCATCTCCACCTGGGATGCCATGGCATTGCAGCCGGCATCTTTGCAGATATCTGATGAAAATCGGCATATATACGCTATACCTATCATTTTCAGGATCACGTCTATATATGAAATATTCACCGACACGTACGCAGTCAGCCTGTCTATGTACGAAGCTATAAGTCTGAACCTGCTCACAACAAAATACATGAGCATCACACACCCGGCTATGGACAACACGATCCCGTACCCGGAATCCAGTTCTTTTATCTTCACCGCTATCAGAACCACGATCACCGCAGCCAGAGAAACCGCCATGAGATTCATCATTTACCCCCACATCTACTCTCATTTATTGCCCTATATTTACAATATCCATGATCTCGTTGAACAGGTCACTTATGTACGGGATAACCCAGGAAAGCACAATGATGAGTCCCGCCAGATTGAGCAGATAGGCGTGCTCCTCCTTGCCTGAATGTTTTAGTATCTGGTTGAGCAGTGCCACCAGAATTCCCACTGCACCTATTTTTAGAAGTATCTGGATCGTCATCGTCTCTCCCTCTTAACCTACATGAGCAATATAACTATGAATACGCCTCCAAGCAGCCCAAGTGAATTGGCAAGCCTCTTTATCCCGGAACTTCTGGCGCGTTCCCGCTGGTATCTGTCCGTAATTATATCTTCCACAAGATTTATCCTTGAGAGCTGTGCCTCAACGTCCATATCTCCCATTATCTTTCCAAGCCTGTCCACATCCGCCAGCACCTCCAAGCTCAGGGCACTGTCCCGCCTCAGCATCGCCAGTGAGTCTGTCCACAATTCTGCAAATGGCCTATCCCTGTTCTTCTCAGACATCTCCGCCAGACCGTTCACCCATTTACCAACATTTCCCTTAAGACGCTTTGCACTGTCGGCAAGTATCTCCGGGAGCTCCGATCCGGCATACATGATCTGCCCCTTGAACAGTTGTATGAAGAGCAGCATTTCCTCCATCTCCTTCACCATGCGCCCATGCAACTGCCCTATGGCATGTCCCACCATAAATGAGGCATATACGATCAGACATCCCCCTATCGCCTTAACCATGTCCTGCCTCCCATCTAATCGTACCAGCACAGCCGGTTGCCCTGGCCGTCAAATATATCAGAGATCTGTCCTGCCTTATCGCCTCCAAGCACAACATACCTCTCAAAAACCCTGTTCTCCACAAGACGCCTTATCCCTGCCCTGTCTCTCACATCATCCATGGAATAGCCATGTGCAGTTGCAAGCAGACGGCAGCCGCAGTTTATCACGCCGAAAATGGCATCGACATCCTGCTGCCCTCCTATCTCATCGACCGCTATGAGATCAGGCGCCATGGTTCGAACCAGCATCATCATTCCTGAAGCTTTTGGACAGCAGTCAAGAACATCAGTCCTCATTCCGACATCATTCTGCGGAACACCCTTGTAGCACGCCGCTATCTCCGATCTCTCATCAACCACACCAACTGTCATTCCTCCGTCTGACACTACTCTTATGATGTCCCTGAGCAGTGTGGTCTTGCCGTGACACGGAGCGGACACTATGAGCGTGTTCATCAGCTTGCCATCACCGTATATGTATGGCAGGACATCACCGCTGCATCCCTTGATCTCATGTGCCACCCTGATATTTAGAAATGATATGTGTCTGATGCATTTGATCCTTGTTCCATCGAGTATGATCTTGCCCGCAACTCCTACCCTGTGTCCACCGCACACGGTGATAAAGCCCTGACGTATCTCATCCTCATAGGCATACAGGGAATGATTGCAGATACATTCCAGAGTGTCGTTCACATCCCTGGCAGTCACTATGTACGCATCCTTCATATTACAGGTTCTTGATCCGCAGGAATCAACATATATCTCCGAGTCCTCGTATCTAAGTATAAAGGGACTATTCACCCTCAGACGTATCTCCCACAGTCTCCCATAATCAAGCCTCAGCTTCTCAACCATGCACCTGATCCTGACGGGAAGCAGATGCAATATATCTTCTCCACACATATGTATCGTCCTTCTTCTATATAACACTGTCTGTACAGCTACATAAAAAGTATATTCAGAGGGTGGATAGGTTAGAACCTTTGGTTGCTTACAGCGCAAAAAAGTCCCGGCGATTCAAATATCCTGAATCACCGGGACTCTTATTCTTCTTATATGTTATCGTAGGTAGTTATATCCTAATGCTGGTAACAATTATTATACTCTTGAAAGATACTCGCCAGTACGTGTATCGATCTTGATCGTGTCACCCTCGTTAACGAAGAGAGGTACTGATACCTGTGCGCCTGTCTCAACTGTACATGGCTTTGTTGCACCTGTAGCTGTATCACCCTTAACACCTGGCTCGCACTCTGTGATAACAAGCTCAACGAAGAGAGGTGGCTCTACAGCAAATACGTTGCCATTGTGTGAACAGATCTTACACATCTCGTTCTCCTTAACGAACTTAAGTGAATCACCTATAGCTGCTGAGCTGATAGGAATCTGATCATATGTCTCTGGATCCATGAAGTAATAAAGATCTCCGTCATTGTACAGATACTGCATGTCCTTTCTCTCGATGTGAGCCTTCTCACACTTCTCTGTTGGACGGAATGACTTCTCTACAACACCGCCACTCTTGATGTTCTTAAGCTTTGTTCTAACGAAAGCTGCACCCTTTCCTGGCTTAACGTGCTGGAACTCTATAATCTGATAAATATTTCCTTCGAATTCGATTGTAACGCCGTTTCTAAAATCGCCTGCTGAGATCATCTCTGCCATAACTATCTTATCCTCCTTAAAGATATAAACTTCTTGTCACATTTTATAATATATGAAATAAATTTTCAACTATTTTTTACCATACCATCAACCTTTATCAGGTAAGTCTACGTTTCTGCGCTTTCTACTGTCGTATATACACAGCAATACAAACGCACATACTCCCACGGCACTCATGATGGCTCCCGGTATAAGACCTGCGGTATGATACCTGAGTTCTATATCGTGATAGCCTGCCACTACTAAATCTCTATCAGCTTCTTATCTGATCCGGTAAGATTCCTGTAACCATCCTCCGTCACAACAACCAGATCCTCTATCCTGACACCAAACTGTCCAGGAATATAGATTCCCGGTTCAACTGTTATGACCATGCCAGGTTTCAATATGTCATCACACTTAGGTGAAAATCTCGGATTCTCGTGTATAAACAATCCCACCGAATGTCCAAGTCCATGTCCAAAGCAATCTCCATATCCGGCATCGGCTATTATACGTCTAGCAACAGCATCAACATCGTTACATCTTACTCCTGGTTTTATCATGTTCATAGACTCCGTCTGAGCCTTGAGTACCGTATCATACACATATTTCATTGAATCAGATGCCTTTCCTATTGCTACGGTTCTGGTCATATCTGAACAATATCCCTCATATATACAGCCAAAATCCATAGTGAGGAAGTCCCCCTTATTCAGAGTCTTATCCGTAGGAATAGCATGCGGCATGGATGAATTCATTCCAGATGCAGCTATGGTGTCAAAACTCAAGCCTTCCGCACCATTTTTCTTCATATGATACTCCAGTTCAAGCGCAACATCCTTCTCTGTAATGCCAGGTCTGAGATATTCCAGTATATGTGAAAACGCCTTGTCTCCTATTGACTCCGCTGTACGGATATTCTCGATCTCCTCATCTGTCTTTATCTCTCTTAAGGAATCCAGCTTACCATCAAGACTTATCCATTCCACACCGGATATTCCTGTCGAATATTCCGAATACTCTCTATAGCTGATGCTAAGATCCTCAAATCCAACTCTCAGATTCCCAGAATTTTTTCTCTGTCCATCAAGAATAGATGAAATACACGCAACATATCCTTTTCCAGCAATATCCGCACATTCATATCCTTCACACTCGCGCTGAACCTGCTCTGTATATCTTGAATCCGTTATGACTGTCTTACCTGATCCTGCCAGAACTATAATGCCCTCGCCGCGGTACGATGCTATATATCTCATGTTGTACCTGTCAGTGATCAATATCGCATCAAGATTCATCTCATCTATTATCCTTCTGACCTTTTCATAAGCAATTGCTGTGTCCATAACCATCATCTCCCACCTTCTATATAAGAACTTATTTCCTGTACTATCTCATCTATTTCAATTCCTGTAACCGGAACTATGATATCAGCGGCAGCTTCATACACCGGTCCTCGCTGTCCCATAAGTTCCCTCACTCTCTGATCTACATTTTCTCCCTGCAGAAGAGGTCTGGTCGTATCTCCCGCCAGTCGTCTGACTACCTCCTCAGGCTTAACATCCAGATATATTATTCTTCCCATTCGCCTGAGTTCATCCACATTCGCCTGTCTCATAGGAAGTCCACCTCCAGTGGATATAACCGTATGTGACAGCCGGCTGTTCAATTCCTTAAGAGTATCTGTCTCAAGCTGTCTGAAATACTCTTCCCCCTTGTCGGCAAATATCTGCTTTATGCTGCAACCAGCCTTGTCCTCTATATAAGAATCCACATCCAGCAGATCAAAGTTCAGCTTTCTCGCAAGAGCTTCCCCGACAGTTGTCTTACCACATCCCATAAATCCTATGAGGATCACATTTTCTCTGATTGACTGCAGCAACCTGTCGTACACAATATCAGCAACATCCTCTGATATAGATATATCATTCCAGAGCTCATATGCAATTATTCCCTGATAAAGGAGCATACGCAAACCATTGTACGCCAATGCTCCAGCCTGTCTGCAAAGCTTCATAAACTTTGTCTCAAACGGATTATATATGAGATCGATTCCCACACTGACTCTGTCGTAAAAATGTGGATCATCGATGACTACCGCCTCATTTTTCGGTGCCAGACCTATCGATGTGGACTGGAATACCACGAACTTATTATCTACATTTTCCTGCAGTAACTGTCCATAATCACCAAGTCTCATGGCAGTCATTGTCTCTCTGCAAAAATGACCATTCATGTCCTCTGCTATCGTCTGTGCCTTCTCGATCGTTCTGTTAAGGATATATACCTTATCCGCACCCTTATTCATGCACATATATGCCACAGCTCTCGCTGCACCGCCTGCGCCAAGTATGATAACCTTTTTACCGTCAAGTTCCACTCCGTAGGACTCCAGTTCTCTGGACAGCCCCATCATATCTGTGTTATATCCCTTATAACCGTTTGCAGTCCTGACAAGAGTGTTGATCGCACCTATTGCCGCTGCCCCCTCATCTATATCCACAAGTGAAGCCATTATCTCATTCTTGTGAGGTACAGTGGCGTTCATTCCCAATATATTCAGTTCAAACGCTCCCTTTACAGCATCCGCCAGCCCCTCCTTATGGGTGTGGAACGGCACATACACTTCATTGATTTCCAATATATCGCTGAGTGTGTTGTGTATAAGCGGTGACATGGTGTGCTGAACCGGATCACCAAGCAAACCTAATAATCTTGTCTTTCCATTTATCTCCATATGTATCTCCATCCTTCAGTCTCTTATTTTGAACAGAGTCAGTATAACACAAAAAGAAACCGGAGTATATAACCACCCCGGTTTCTATATTTATTGCTATTATTTATACTATATACGCATTATGCAAATACATTCTTCTTCTCGGCAATGAAATCTCCAAGTGCCGGAACGTCTATAGTATTGTCTGTCAGGTCGAACAATGGATCTGCGGCCTTAACCTTGATCATTGTATATACAGGAACTGTCTTGCCCTGGTAATATACCTCCACAACGATGTATGTGTAATTTCCACCATATGGTGCATAACACGAATCATCAGGTGTAAGGGCTGTACCATTGCCATTTCTCACAATATCCTTTATATCGCCTGCAATTGATGTTAACTTGGCTGTACCAATCTTATCGTATGACTTAATCATCTTATCAGTATTCTCTGTATAGCTTGGTCTGATTGAGTAATCGGAATCATCGTAATCCAGATCATAGTAAATGTTAACCTTTGTTACCTTTGTCTTCTCCGGAATTCCAATCTTATAATCAAACTCAGGATCATCTGTCTTTGAGTCAACCTCACTTACATATACAGTCTTTCCTGATGAAGCAAGTGCCTCTGCATCCTTTGGAAGCTCATCCTCTGCAGCCCATGTCTGCTTTGGATCGTAACACTTGATAGTTGGCATCTCTGGTACTGCTGATGCACTGTTTACAATAACGTTGATGAACAGCTTTCTCTCATCATTGTTTCTTGTACGTCTACCTGTAACTGATGAATGTCCGGCACCACAATATGTGATCGCACCACTGCCATAAGCTGTAGTGTAGATGAAGTAAGCCTCCATTGCATCTCCAGGATCCGCTGCATACTTTGATGAACGCATCTTACTGTTCGATGAGTTATTTGAACCTGCAAGAGTATACCATACTGTTATGTTGTCACTCTCAAGATCAAGTGCAAATGCCTGCTGATGTGTACCCGATATGTTCAGTGATGAACTTATGTTGTATGGATACAATGTTACAAGACCTGAGTTAAGCTGTGTAGCCTTAACTGTCTCAGCACAAGCTGACTGATCCTGGTTTGAAGCCTGTGACCAGGCTGTTGCTGCCTTATATGACTCCTGTGCATATACATATGGAAGTGTAGTTGTTGCACCAGCCATATTACCATTGTAGTAAAGTGCTGTCATTGCAAGTGCACTTACATATACCTTCTTATCTTTTCCAAGATATGGCTGCCAGTATGCGTTCTTCTCAACAAATACATCCATAATGTTAGAATTCATACTGTTCAGTAATCCTTCGCCTGCAGTAGGATTATTTGCATATGGTGTCAGGTAATACAAGCTGCTATCCGGTGATGTATATGTCACATCATCAACTGTTCCATCTGCTGTGTATGTAACTTCCAGTGTACTTGTATTAACAGAAGCCTTGCTGTAAGAAACACTCTTAACGTTATACTTACCAAGCTTAAGTGGATTGTCATACTTAACAACATTGTCTGTTATATCAACATGGAATCTGTTCATTCCTACTACTGATAAAAGTGACTTTGTAAGGTTAACTGCACCTGCATTTGCATATGGTGACATTGAATCATGGAAGAAGAATAAATCTCCTCCTGCTGATACATAGTCAAGTATGTACTGACATGTTTCCTTCTTGAAGTCAACCTTAAATCCACCAAATGAATCCGATGGTCCAAGAACAAGTATTGAGTACATGTTCTTCATAAAGCTCTTACCATATGAACGTCTGAGGTAAGTATTGTACTTATCCTTTGCCTCAAGTTCTGCGTTCTTTGCTGTCACATAATCTGAATAATACTTAGCAAAATCAGCTCCGAAATCATCTGACATCTTTCCTGCTTTGAAGTCACCCTCACAGTGATTCATTGTGTTGTACTTTGGCCAGAATATCAGATAATAATCGCCTGTATCCTGCATATACTGAAGGACTTTCTTTGTCTCTGCATTGCTTGTCCTGAAATTATTGATAAATGTACTGTAATTTGTAGTTCCTGTATATTTACCATCAATATAGTCTATTGCATTCTTGAGATAGTTATCAAGAATCTTCTTTGGCGTTGCAACCTTTGCTGACGCTGCTGAATATTCTGTAAGTGCAACAGCGGCAAGGCTCTCGTACTCTTCCTGACTATGTCCATCAACCTTCTCACCCTTGGCAAGCTTCTCAGCCTCTTCTACCATAGTATCAAGGCAATCATACTGAGCATCTACTCCATCTCCTGTCTTGAATGAAGCTCTATCACTTGAAGCAACCACAAGATCAAGATTTATGTCATAATCCTCTGAAAGCTCATCTGCAAGATTCGAATAATAATCATCCGCATCTGTGTTTGTATCAAACTCATATACGCCGAATCTGTTTTCATGTCTTCCAAGAACTGCATACTGAGTAGTTGAAGCGTTATCAAGCTCTGCCATGTTTGCAAATACATTGTACTTTGCAATCTTGTGAGCTGTCTGTGACTCAATATCAAAGTAAAGTGTATCAGTTGCTCCCCATGAGGTTGCCGTCTGTCCCTCTGCCATTGTCTGAACCTGAAGAACATTTATCTCACTCTTTGATACATTATTGTTTACTATCTTGCTGAGACCTGTAGAAGAAGCAACTATATTGCCATCCTCATCTGTTATCTCAAGATACCATGCTGCTGATCCAAAGAATTCTGAGTCAAGCGCTACTGTCAGTGATTTCTCCTGACCATTTGTGATCTTGTCCTCAAGACAATAATCACCGCCGCCCTTCTCGAACTTTGTATTCTTATCAACATCTACAAACAACTTGTAGTTATATACTGACTTGTCACCATCAACCTGGAATGTAAACTGTAGTCTGTTGGACTTGATATAAGTCTGCTGTATTCCCTGCTGATATGTAACTGGTTTTGTAGTGATAGTAAGTCTTGTTCTATGTGCACTTCCTGTCACCAGTCTGTTAAGAGATGCTGAAGTTGCATCATCATAGACTACCTTGTAATTATAATATACAGTATCTGTTCCCGGACGCTTATACCATGACTGATCCTGTACGTCTGAGTCCATATAATCAGTTTCCTTGAACTTACCTCCAGCAAGTGACTGAACACGCTTTGTCCATAAACTGTTACCGTATATTCCATCCTTATCACTTATATACTGTGTTGCATCCTTATCGAATCCCCACAGAATATTTGATCCATTTGCTCCTGTATGTCTTGCATAGAGAGTATCTACCAACTGATACATTCTTGATGATGGATCGAGATAATAATTCTTTCTCTCAAGCTTTCCATCTTTATACCAATATCCCTGAAGGAGCTCAGCCTGTGAAAGCTTATCACCATTTGCATTTGTACCCTGCATATTCTCATATACGCTGGTAAGCTCATCACTTATGATCATCGGTCTGCCTGATGCCATGTATGTGAGAAGCTCCTGATACTTTGTATTTGTCAGGTCGTTACCATTCTCTGCAAGATATGTTGTTGTGTAATACTTGTCACCAACCTTTGGTGATGCAAGCATATTTGTTGATCCTGATATAGGTGCTGTATCTGGGCTATATGTAGATGCATTCATCAACTGACTGAGTGTACCTGTGTGGTAATACATGATGAATGTTGGGAATATCTGATATGTGTAACCCGGCGTAGCATTACCGATATCATTCTGTCCTTTGTACATCTCCGCTGGATTTCTATCCATAGCACTTATATCGCCACCGATATATACCAGATCGTATGTCGCTGCTATATCTTCCTTCATACCAATGAGCTGCTCGGTCGAAACCTGAGTGAGCTGAATATCTCCAATGGATATTCCATCGATAGCATACGCTATCTTCGCCTTGGTAAGATCAAAATCATAATACTCTGTTCTGGCCGCAAGCTCCTGTTTAGACTTACCACTTACTACATCAGATGGAACTGTATAATAGTTTCCTGTTATTTTAGTTGTTCCATCACTTCTTGTTGTATAAGCTGTACTTACGGTATCCTGAAGTGCTGCCACCTCAAGATCAATCGGATAATCCGGCTGAATCTCAAGTACCTTGAACTTGTTATCAGAACCATCGCGATACACACTGGCATTGATAACATCAGCCACTGCCTTTGCCGATGGTGAATCAACTACCGGAATGGTTGGATCTGAATCATCGCCACTGCCATCTCCTGAGCCCTTTCCGTCACCGGCCTTAGAAGAAACTATAAAATACTGTCCACTCTCGACTGCACTGCACAGATCCTTGAATACCGCTGTGCCTATCTCCTTGTTATATGTACCCTTGTCAATAAATACAAAGTCATACTCTGAGAGATCAAGCTTATCATAAGTACCATTCATGAATACTGCCTGGGTTTCGAGATATTTGTCATGCAGACCAGTAACATACGAAACAACCTTTGCCGCATCTGAGAAATCCAGATTAGTATATACAAGATCACTCTTATACTCATAATTGAGATCTGCATTACCAACATTCTCCTGGAAATCCTGATATGTAACTACAACATTCTCATCTTCTGTTCCTGCTGCGTCTATTCTGTATGTGTATCCTGATACATTGTCCTCGTCAACTGTCTTAATATTGAAATCATACTGATAATCAGTATCACTTCCGTCAACAAGACCGGAATTATCAGCTACTCCAACCACAAGATCATCATAAGAGAACTGGTCATCACTGACATCTCCTCCAACTACAACCTTGTAGCTATATTCAGGGCTGAGTCTGTCAAAGCTGTATGTGTATACAGTCTCCATAACTGTGTTGCCATCAGCATCCTTTATCTCCTGACCATTCTCGTCAAGTTTCGGAACCTCTTTCATCTCAAGAGGAGCCTTCATAAGAATATCTACTGATGTTCCTGCCAGATTAAGCTGTGTTCCATTTTCTACTACAAGATATGCATACATATCTGCTGCTGGATCCACTGCATCACCTGCATCATCAGTACATCTCACTGTACCGGAAACTGACTTTGTCTTGACATCCTTATAGTATGATGTTGCAAAGTTGACATTCTTAAATGCCTTACCGCCATTGGTCATCGCCTCTACAAGATCGGCACTGTCAATGAGATAAACATCAGCACCACTTGGCACATATCTTGAAAGACCTGTACCACTGCTTGAAGTACCATTCGCATACATATGTCCTGTCAGATCGCTGTTTGGAGCCTTCTGTACAGATTCCCATGTATTTGTCTTCGCATTGAATGTGTAATCAGCAGAAGCCATGTCTCCACGTGTAGCACTGCTATTCTTCTCTGTGATTTCACTGAACATTGCACTGCCGGCTCCGTCCTCTGAAATCACAAGTATCTTGGCATTATCAAAGTTCCACGACTTTCTGTCTCCTGTAAGACCTGATCTTGAACCAGCCTTATCATATGTGGAATCCTTGATATTATCCGGTATGTTACCATCAAGGAAATCAAGTATTGATACACCCTCATACCACTTATAGTATGTTCCATAGTTAAGGTAATCGCTACCACCCTCGCTGGCTTTTCTCTCTGCCTGAAGAATAAAGTCAGAGATCGTCTTTGTTGTCTTGTTTATATCAGGAGTCGTCTTGTTATCATCTGCCTCCTGATAAAGTGTCTTAAAGAAATCCGGCTCTGTAACAAGGACATTATCATATCTTGCCACAGCACCCTTAGTGATCAGCTTGTATGCAAGTGCACCCATTCTGTAATCATCATTATTTCCTGTTATAAGCTCTGGCTCTGATGTACACAGAGTTCCTGTACACAATGCTATAGGATGTGAGTTTGCTGTAGCATACGCATCCAACCAGTTATACAGATCCTCGCTTATATCATTTGCTTTGCTGGCATAATCGCTGGCACCATTCGCCCAAATATATATGAAATCCGCCTGATTGAGGATTCCCTGGGCTGTTGTATCCATGCTGTTCAGCTCGCTGACTGTACAAGTTGTAAGAGTCACCGCACCGGCAGCCATGTTATCGCTTATCGTCTTATATCCATTGAACACTGCAAGTCTAAAATACTCACCTGCATACACATATCTCCAGAGATATGTTGTTGAATCGTATCCTGTCAGCTTCTTCGCATCACCTGAAAACTTGCTATCAGTGACGGTTTCCTTCAGCTTCTCATCCATATCTGCATTACCACTATATGAATCAGGTACTATCTGGACGATTCTGAATTTGTCCTCTCCTGTCTGTTTCTTGCCAGCATCGTTGGAGTTCTTGACTGCCAGATCGATATTGGACAATCCTGTCAGACTTGTAGATTTGCTTCCGCTGCCGTTCGCATCACTCAGGGAAGCCTGAGAATCGGAGTTAGCCAGTGTATAATTCACAAATATAGAGCTGACTACAAGTGCGAATATAATAGCTATAGATGATAAGACTATTTTTTTATTCTTAAACACTGTATTTTCCTCCTCTATTAATCCCACTCATGCTTCTTGAGCACGAATGAATTTCTGAGTCCAACTACACTTGTTACTTTATATGTCTCTTTTGTTTTTGTGTCTTCAAATCCAATAATCACTGCAACACTATTGTCTGCAGGATTGACCTGAAGCTGAAAGCTTTTCACGTTGTTAGCAAGCACTGTACCTTTCTTGGAGCTTGCATCCACATACTTTGTACACGATGAAAGCACCGCCTGTGCCTGATTTACCTTTGCTGAATCGCTGCTCTTGAGATCCTGCTTTGCCTGATTAAGCGTTTCATCACTCATCTCCTGTCTGAAAACATACAATTTCTTGTCTGTCTTGCTGTAGGTAATCGTACAGAATGCAGTCTTATCTAGCTCAGATGAATACTGAACCCACAGATAATCAGCATCTATAAATGTGTGCACATCCTCTGAAGCACCAGCGCCGCCAAAAGGCTTAACATCCGCTATATCATAGCTATTGCTTTTTTTCTTTATCACACCGCTATCTGACACTATATCCTGGATTACATCAGCAACGCCTCCCTGCTTACGGAGTGTGCTTCCCGATCCTGCGGATTTCACATACGTATCCTCAGGAACAATAAAGCTTCCTGTAACCTGAGTGAATGATGTTCCAGTCTGTACGTAAGCAGTTCCATCAATCTTGATATCACTTGCCCCCATCAGTATGTCTGCTATCGCATCATATGTCTCAGTCGCCTGAGACTGAAGCTTCTGTCTGGACGACTGCTTCTTATGTGACGCAACAGTTGTAGATATAAGGGACATGACAGCAACCATGAATATTCCCAAGATTGCCATATACAGTATAAGCTCTATGAATGTGAAGCCCTTGTCTTTATTTCTACATATCATTCTTCACACCCCCTAATTCTTTCCATATGTATGACCGCCTGTATACTGGTTCAGGTTGACCCTTCCAACAGTATTGTTGCTGTTATACTTGCAGAAACGATACTCTCCATATCCAGTCAGCACCTGACTGTCAGATTTCCTGATAATAATAACCTGCTCTGAAAGAGGAGTAGTCACTGAATCTGCATCGTAATCGTCAGCATAATATATCGTAACTCTCTCCAGCACCTTGTCAGGTGCAGATGAATTAGCAGTAAATGACTCCGCCCTTCCATCAGCGCATATACCATAGAAAATATCGTAATTAGCACCATTCTGGACTATCCTTACCGCCTCTCCACTTTTTTGCGTCCTAGTTCTCATCTCAAGCGCCGACAATTCACTGTCAAACTTCTGCAGTGAAGCAGTTGCCTGAGACGCTCTTATTGATGATATAGTGAGAAAGCCCACGCCTGACATTACTGCAATTATAGCAATAACAATTATCATCTCTATAAGCGTGTATCCATTATTTGATTTTATACCATTCTTCATCAGCTACACCCCCTATTCAACATTCTTCTTCCAGTTCTGGAATACAAGAATATCTTCGTATGAGATGTCTGATATTGATGCTCCTGTTACCTCTGTGTTACCTTCGCTCTTGGATGATGTATAGTTCTTCAGCACCTTTGTTGTAAGCGTATTGAGCTTTTCGTCTGTGCTCTCTGAACACTGTTCAAGAAGATTTGCAACAAATGCAGCGTCTGCTGATATTGACATATTATGGTCAATTATAAGCTTTGATCCAGTGATTATCATACCTCGGAAGCTCTTAACATTCTCATCAAATCTTACATTACCACCGGCAATTATAATTCCCTGGAATGATCCATCTCCATTGTTTGGCTGGAGCTTAACATCACCAGAATTGATAACTATGGTTTTAGCCTCATTATCTGTTGCATTTCCAATTGTCTTCTCAATTGAAAGGTTTTTGCTGAACACATACGCCAAATCAACGTAGTGGTTTAAAGGAGTGATACTGTAATCATATGAATATGTATCTCTATCCTTATCATATGAGCTTAAATATCCTACCGATGAGGAAGTGTAATTAGCTATTTCCCACGCATTCTGTGTACGCTTTGTTTTATCATCCACATTGTTAAGAACCGACAGATGATCCTTCATATTAATATACATATATGAAAGGAATGTGCTTGTCTGTTCTTCGTCACTTGCAGTTCCTGAACCAGCAAGCTTAAGTGCATCCGCCTTGAGATCATTAAATGCCTTTTTATTGTTGTCTGTGCCCTTGTTTCCAAGAATATTAGTAAACACCTTGCCTGTTGAAACATTATCAAGAGCTGTAGCCACATCCATTGTGGTAGTTGTGGATGCTCTCAGGAACAGCGAATCATCGTTATTCTGATCTGTGACAGCACCACTTGCATTTATCTTGCCCTCTGCCGGAAGAACCAGCTTAACCTGGAACTGCTCGTACTTCTGTACATTATAAAGCTTGCTGCTTATCTCATCGCCATAATCCTGGAGAAGCTTATAATATTTCTCAGCAAATTTCTCTGCATTGCTTACATTGGATGAATCCTTTCCATCCTCAATATACAGATAATAATAATCATGTCCTGAAACAGTCTGCTTAATAGCTGTTACGCCCTTTTCTCCTTCTGTAGCAAGATCCTTGAGGAAATCATCATACAGATCAAGTATGTTCGCATCTGCCTCAAATGTCTTTGGGAACTGAAGTGTAACTGTAGTGATTCCTGTGTCAGGGTCAACCTTCTCAGTGTTGTTCACTACAGACCACTGGGTAAGGAACATAAGCTGATTTGTCTTCACATCAAGAGACTGTCCTGTAGAATAATCCTTCAGTGTTGTGAATGCGTAATCTGCATTCTCATCAACTGTTATATTCTCATCGTCCTCAGGAACACTTGAAGCAGCAATCTTTGAGAATTCGATATATGACTTACCTGCTATATACAGTGAATTAAGATCCTGTAAGTCAAGTGTTGAATTCTTACCATTTACAATAATTGCACTATCACTAAAGTGTGATCTGAGCTTATATCCTGTTGCAAGATATCCTTTTTGTCTGAGATAATTCAGACTTCTTGTATCCTGTGCATTGTAGCTATATCCAAAATAACTTCCCTGAGTAAATTTCAAGCTTGCTTTCTCTGCATTAAGCTCTGTATCATCAAAGATATACGCATCTGCAGAAGCTTTCAGTGAGCCTCCGTCTTTTCCTCCAATGACGATATTATCTGCCCAAAGCTCTGATAAAGTCTGTGTACGACCTGACAGATTTATCTCAGCTCCGTTATATGCGGCAAGAGAACCTGAACACACAACCACATCTGAGTTGAGTGTAAGTGTGGAATTCTTACCATTTACAAATATTCCTGAGTATGCACTGCTTTCCTTTGTACCCCACATTGTGGTAGGCTTACTCTCATATTTGTTCGTAACCTTTGTCTCGGCTACATCATTATAATCCTTATTGTAATAATCGCTTGCTGCGTAGATGTTACCCTTAACCTGTGCGTCGGTTGTCCGGTTGTCGTTGTCCTCTCCTACCTCGACACCCATATCCGCAAGTATCGCATATTCATACAATGTATTGTTTGATACACTGCTTGTATCAAATGAAACATTGTACTCAGGCTCCGTGAGAACAATGTCCGTAGTGATAGACTGCTCATAGGTTCCTGCTGTTGATCCTTGCAGATTCACACTTCTCTTAACACACACATTCTTGAATGTGACAGACTGAACCTTGTCATTTTCGTAACCCGACTGCTTCTCCGTCTTAATTCCTCCATTATTCTTATAATACTGAGTTGTTGTCTTGTTATTAACATCAGTATATATAAGCTTCATGTTCGATGTATCAAGTCTGACACCATCCGGATTGTCCACCGCATCATACTCATTAGATATGAAAGACTGAAGTGTATCTGTCACGTTCTTAAGGCTCTTATAGTTTGTATCTGCAACAAAGCCTGTCATGAAAAGCTTTTTGAAAAGCTCATTTGCCGATTTATTGTCAAGGGTAGTAAACGCCTGAGCCTTAGTATCATACACAACAACCAATTCAGCCGTAGTTGTGTACGCCGAATAAAGGTGCTCATTGGTCGCTGCGCCTACCCCCGCATACATCTCATCAAGTGCAGTTTCTACCTCATAAAAGTTATTCAGGGAATTCAGCTTATAAAACTTGAGCTTGTATGTCATCATAGCTCCCATAAGTATCGCTGAAGCAAGAATGCACATAAATGTGGTTGCGACTATTACAAGGACGAAACTTGAACCGTGATCATCGTTATGCCTAAGCTTTCGCTTTAATCTCTCAATCATCTGTTACTTCCCCCTTGTTCCAGTAACCGTCGTCTTGTTTCCTTTACTATCTGTCAAAGTAACTGTTATATCGTACATATATACACTGTCACTCTGATCCTCTGTCAAACGAGCTACAGGATAGTCAGAATTAACATTGTCAAAATCAAAGTTGGCATATACATTAAGATCTGACGACTTTGCTCCCGCTGCCAGCTTAAGTCTCACCTTGACATCTGACATCTTGGTGTTCTTTCCTGCATTCGTATATGTAAGATCATCAACGTTCGCCACATTGAACTGCTCACGTATGATCTTCTTGTATGTATCGCTGAGCTCTGCTGTCGTCTCGAATACATACACATCCGCCTTCTCAGATATTCCTGAATTATCCACCGTTATGGTATCTGTCGTACAGTATGAACCATTGTATATCGCCGGAACATAGAGAAGATACACAGGTGGCAGACCATTCGTAAACTCCTGCTTGTATACTATTCCATCACCATATAAGGTGGTAGGCTTGTATACATTTTTGCCTGAGCTCTCATACTGTGATCTGATAACTGAGACCGGTGTATAATCTGTGTATTCCACATAACACTCAACTGTATATGTGGATCCCAGCTTTGATATCTTGATCTTGGTATTCTTCTGGAAATGATCCTCATCGAATGTTCCACCACCGGAAAGATAATGGTTGTACTGCACATCATACTTTCTCAGCACGTCAAGCTTCGCATCCAGGAAATACTGATATGCGAGATTATCAAGATTGCTGCCTGTTGCGGCTACATTATAGGTGGCACCTATAATGATAGCCGACTGTTTGCTGTCCAGATTTCTGATAGTTCCCGATTCCGTAGCATTAGTCTGTATGGCGCCACTTTCATCGCTCTTGAATGTCGCACCACCATCAAGACCTGCAAGCACATATCCATTCTTAAGAACCTGATATGCCGCATCATTCACATCCACCTGACAGGTGTAGGTCTCATAAGATTTTCCTATGGATACATCGTTGCAGGTATAGGTTGTGTCCGAATATTCCGCCGTTTTAGAATTCGGCAATGTAATAGACTTTCCCGATGGTGTTCCCTTTGTAAAGGAATATGTCTTTGTTCCATTGCCATCAGGAATATTCACATTTCCTGACAGATCAGCGGTCTTAAAGATCTCCATGATCTCCTCAGCCTTCTCGACTGCATACTGCTTCTTCGTCGATGTAGTACCCGTCTTCGTGGCTGTGATCAATGCATTGGTTATCGGATAGATCAGAATGGCAAATATGGCAGCAGCGATTATAATCTCTACTAAACTAAATCCTTTATTGTTTGATTTAACCATTTATTTGTTCACTCCATTTAAGTGTATGCATCTACTGGGCTGTTGTTGTGGTCGTAGTCGTAGTAGACTTTACTGTTGGGTTTCCAAAGATGTTGTTTGTACCTGTCTGTACATTCACATCTGCGTGATCTGTAGTTCTGTCATCACCGTTTACTGCATATGAGGTTATAGTCATATCTCCCTCATACTTTCCTGTCTGTTCGTTGAATGCTATAGTGACATCGTCAAGAGTCATTCTGTAATCACCATTCTTGATGTAGTCGATGACATCCTTGATATCCTTGTAGTCTCCCTCGTATGTGACAGGGAATGATGCTGAATAGCAGTTGTAACCTGATGCTGTAGCTGCTGAATCATCTATAGTCACGTCAGATGCTGCTGCATCTGTTGAAGCACTTGAATTATCAGCAACGGTAACGTCGCCCACAGCGCCTGCGCCAAGTGTATAGAAAAGTGTCTCCTCACCCATTGTTACACTAGGAAAGTTGAACTTATACTTATCCTTTACACCCTGTAAATACATGATTGTGTTATCCTGATACAGCTCTGATGGAAATTCTGCAAGAACAGCCTCATAGTCTGCCTTGTACTTCTCAGTGTCAGCTATGTACTGCTGTCTGTTCGCATCCTTCTCAAGCAGGCTGTTATAATATGTCTGTCTCTCGTTGTACTGACTTTCAATACTCTTCTTGTCATCAAAATTGCTCATGGCAAGGAATCTTATAGGAAGCACTAAGATAGCAATTCCCAATATGAATAATAATAGATTTCTCTGGCCCTTTGTGATTGAATCCATGATAGTCCCTCCTTAATTAACTGATACTTCATCTGTTGAAGTCTCGGTGTCATCTGCATTTACATCCTTGTAGATACATGTAACTGTAAAGTCGTATGTTGTATCCCCGCTCTGCTTATCCACATTCTCAGTGACAGACTGAACGAATGAATTGTCTATGCACTCTATATCCTTGAGGTTTATTGCAAATGCAGCTATATCCTCGTACGACTTCGTGTTACCTGTGAAACTAACCTCTGTTGAAGATGAATCAAACGCTGTAAGACTGATTCCCTTTGGCATCTTGTCCTCAAGCTCCGCAATAAGTGTTCCAACATTCTCATTGAGGTTCTCTGTGTAGCTGTACATATTCTGAGCATCCATGTATACAGACTCTGCATCCTCATAGTCCTGTACGATCTGCTCTATATCCTTGATAGAATCAATATCTCTGTTCACCTGGTCAAGCTTTGACTGAGCCTTGTTCTTAGCTATGAACGAGTACGCTGTAACACCACCTGCAACTATGACTGCTATGATGATAAATGCTATAACCAGTGGTGTTGTGTCAACACTGCTTGCACCGCCCTTGCTGCCAGTCTCACCAAGCTCGAAGCCCATAGGGTCAAAGGCAGCTCCGATAGGAACCATGAGATATACAGGATTATAAATCTTAAGATCAATCTTTGGGTCAAATTTGATGTTATACAATGTATCCATTACTCTGGTTGATACATTGAGCTGAACCTTGAACAAGCCGTCGATTCCCTTGATAAGGGCTCCATCACCTGTGAGGAATACATCATCAATAGGCTTATCAGGATTCTTTGATGTGAAGAAGTCCATAACTCGACCGATGTTGTTGATGAGATATCTGAACGCTCCTGTTATTGCGTTGTCGTCGAAATCTACCGTGAGAAGTCTTTCATTCTGAAGTAATGTCATGGCTGTTGTTGCATCCACGCCCTTCGCATCCATAACTTCATTCACAACAACATTTGTTCCGTATGGAACTGTTCTCTGAAGGAGAAGTGTATCTCCTTTTACGATGTTGAGCACTGTTGATTCACTGCCCAACTGGATTACCATAGTTGTCATTGCCTCTGTTGTCTGAGTCTTGATCAACTGAAGCATTGCATTACCAATATAATCAAGTGCTACTACTTTCAGTCCAGCCATAGCTGCGAGATCATAGTATGATCTTACCATGTTCTCTGGTGCAGCGACTGCAAGAACTCTGAGCTGCTTGTTATTCTCTTCATCAGTAACTGTCTCAAGAACTGTATGAGACACTACGTAATCCTCTATATTAACAGGGAAATACTCTGATGAGTTCGCATTAATAATTCCTTTAATTTTGTTCTCCTTAACGAAAGGTACAAGAACCTCTCTGTTAACGATCTTTGTAGAGGTAAGAACGAATATCGCGTTCTTGTTTGTTATTCCATTTGCTGAGAGCTGAGACTTGATTGCCTCTGCTATTCTCTCTTTGTCTCTGATCACGCCATCCTCATAGGCATCTTCCGGTGTCTCGAAGATGATAGCGTTGTGTATCGTTGACTGCTTCTTGTTTGAAGGTGTAACTTCAACGATAGTAATACTTTCATTTGTAATGTCGATTGTTAAGACTTTTTTATTACTCGCCATTTTAAATAGCCTCCCTCGCTAATCAGTAGTTTTGTATGGAAAATTCCACATTGCTTTGAGTACCAGCTTACCGCTGTTCACCCCATTCATATAATTGTTCCGGATAAGTGCTTTCCGGATAAAGGTCAACATTCTGTCACCCTTTTAATAGCTCATCTCATCCACATAATGACCCTTTTATATAGAAGAAACTCACTGAAAAATAAGTACCAGCTCTACCTAGGTAAGCCAGTTGCCGCCATAAGTCATGCTATGTGACATGTCACATATACAAAAAACCGCTGACTGCAAAGAAAGAGTGAGTATAAAGGATCAGACTATATAACACTCTATATAACATTCTTTCCTTCATATTCAGCTCTGTGTAAAGATATAGCAACCGGGGAAAATCCCCAGCTACTATAAATATAAATAGTAGATAATGTGTCAGCACCTGACGATGATCACACTCACTGCCTGTACGAGGTTGCAACAGGTATAATCACCGTCTGTGCTACACTTATGTAACATCAATCATGTTCTCATGAACAATCCGTAAGTTTACACAAGTCTGTCAGAATCTTACTTGTATTCTGCACATACATCTGGATAAAGCTCTGAACCATTAACTGTTACAGTGAAAGTAGACTTATCTGAGCTAAGTGTAAACATAAATGACTGATCCTTATCATACTTTGGCTTGTATGCAGCTGAACCAAGCTGTGATACAACCTCGCTTGTAAATGCAGCGCCAGTTCCATTTACTGCAACAGGCTTTGTTGTTGATAATGTATAATCACCAGCTTCTGCTGCATCGTAAGCTGCCTCTACTGAAAGTGCGTTTGTAACTGCTGTTGCGATTGTCTGTGCATTTGATACATCTGTTGATCTTCTTGACTTAGCGATGTACTTGATAAGTGCCGGTGCAAGTGCTCCAGCAAGGATTGCCATGATAGCAATAACGATAATTAACTCTACTAATGAGAAACCTTTGTTGTTTTTCTTCATAATATTACTCTCCTTTTTAGTTGTTTATTGTGTGTTGTTATGTGCTTTGCACTATATCAAACCGGCATCCTCGTTCTACCGGGTTTAACCTTTTTAGTTATCATGCAGGTCATACATGATATATCAAATAGCTACCAGACGTATGTTACTTGTAAGCATCACACACATCCGGATACAGCTCTGAGCTGTCCACCTTTACGGTGAATGTAGCCTTATCACTATTGACTGTGATAGTGAACTGCTTGTCCTTGTCATACTTTGGCTTGAATGTACTTGTCCCAAGCTGACTTGTGACTTCTGATGTGAACGCATTCGATGTGCCAAGCTGTGTGCCATCGGTATTCACCGGGTAATCACCAGGTGTGGCATCATCATATGCCTTCTCTACCGATAAGGCATTGGCGACTGCCGTCGCTATAGTCTGGGCGTTCGACACATCGGTCGATCTTCTTGACTTTGCTATGTACTTTATGAGCGCCGGTGCAAGTGCTCCGGCGAGAATAGCCATGATAGCTATGACTATGATAAGCTCCACCAGTGAAAAGCCTTTATTTCTATTCATCTAATTTCCTCTTTTGTTTATACATTATCCATAGCATCGTACATACTCATGATAGGTCCATATACCGCTGCAACTATCATGCCAACAACACCTGCAAGAAGAACCATAATCATAGGTTCCATAGCTGCTGTAAGCGCATTTGTTGCCGCCTCAACTTCTTCGTCATAGTAGTCAGCAACCTTGCTGAGCATCTCCTCTATATCTCCTGTCTCCTCACCAATCTTTGTCATGGCTGAGAGCATCGGTGGAAGCATCGTCATATCCTTAAGTGGTTTTGAAAGCGGTACACCCTTGGACACCTGAACCTTAGCATCCATCAGGCCGTCTCTGATAATCTTGTTATCCATCATCTTTGCAACCTGCTCAACAGCATCTATCATCGATATACCTGACGCCATCAATGTACTCATGGTTCTTGCAAATCTTGCACAGGCTGTCTTAACATTCAGATTTCCGAATATTGGAGCCTTAAGTCCTATGTTCGCAAAGAGCTGTTCGCCAAACGGTGTCTTCTTGAAGAACTTAACACCGAACACTATAGCTGCCACTATGATTATGAGCAGCCACCACTTATACATAACGAAATCTGCCGCCGCCATCATCATACGAGTTGCGAGTGGAAGCTGAGTTCCCATCTCTTCAAACATACTTGAGAAGTTTGGTATAACCGCTACCAACACTACTATGATAACTATAACCATAACACAGAGAACTACTATAGGATATGTCATGGCACCCTTGATCTTGGATGACAATGCATTGTCCTTCTCGAAATGCTCTACCAGTCTGTCCAAGCAAATCTCAAGATTACCAGACATCTCACCAGCCGCCACCATGTTGATCATGATAGGCGGGAATACATCCGGGTTAACTCTGAGCGCATCCGCCAGAGTTCCACCTTTCTCTACATATGTACGTGCATCTGCTATGGCCTTTCTCAGTGTCTTGTTCTCGATCTGATCTCCCATCAGCTCCAGTGCGGATATGATGGTAACACCAGCCTTGATGACCGCTGAGAACTGTTTACAGAATACACCCAGGTCTCTTGACTTGACCTTCTTCTTAAATCCTATACCCCCAAGCGGGCTGCTCTGCTCTGTCAGGCTCATGATCGAGTAGCCTTCTGACTTCAGCTTCTTCTCAGCACCGTCTCTGTTAGGGGCCTCGATGGTACCTTTTTTATTCTTACCATCTCTGTCAACAACCTTGTAATTAAATACTGCCATTGTCTCTCCTCCGACCCAATCTTAATATTCTTACGTTTTGTTCCCACTGCACTTTAAAAGCGCAATAATGCAACATAAATTATATGTAAAATATCTTACTATACCACACAGATTTAATCAACATTTAATTATTTGCACGTTATTTTTTAGACGATGTGCACAATGCGACTTGGTTATTATACCACATTTTTCCATATGGCAATCGATTATTCCATATATCTTACTGTCCGTTGATCTTCTTTCTCAGGTACTGCTGATCCTGTGCGTATGTCATAGCAACCTCTCTTGTGACGGTTCCCGAAGCATACAGATCATACAGCGCATCATCCATGGTAATCATACCTAAAGCTCTACTAGTCTGAATAGTTGACTGAATCTGGTGAGTCTTGGCCTCTCGTATCAGGCTTCGTATAGCAGGCGATGCAAGCATTACCTCGAAGGCTGCAACTCGTCCGTTGCCGCTTGCTATAGGAAGAAGTGACTGTGAGATAACTCCCTCAAGAACCATTGCAAGCTGAACTCTTACCTGCTGCTGCTGGTTTGTAGGGAAGATATCTATGATACGATCGATGGTACTTGCCGCACCGATTGTATGCAGTGTGGAGAATACCAAATGTCCTGTCTCGGCAGCGGTTATGGCTGTGGAGATAGTCTCAAGATCTCGCATCTCTCCTACGAGGATGATATCAGGATCCTCACGGAGTGCTGCACGGAGTGCATTCGCATAGCTGAGTGTATCCATACCAACCTCTCGCTGGTTAACTATTGCCTTGTTGTGATGGTGAATGTACTCTATAGGATCCTCCAGTGTGATGATATGATCCGTAAGGTTCTCATTCGCCTTATTTATAATAGAAGCAAGTGTGGTCGACTTACCAGAACCTGTAGGTCCTGTTACGAGAACCAGACCTCTTTTTCTCTTGTAGAGCTCCACAACCTCCCTTGGAATACCAAGCTGGTCAGGTCTTGGGATCTGTGTCTCAACTCGTCTGTACGCTGCTGCCATGTTTCCTTTGTCCATGAATACATTGACACGGAAACGTCCGGTCTCAGGTGAGTCGAATGAGAAATCGACCTCTCCTCTGTCCTGAAGTATGGCCTTATGCCTATCCTTCATAGTAGATCCAATTGCCTCTGCCGCATCAGCAGGTGACAGTGCCGGAACCTCAACCTCGGTGAGCTTACCGTTGATTCTGAGCTTAGGTGGTATACCTACAGCTATATGAACATCTGACGCCTTTGCTTCTACAGAGAAGGCAAGTAATTCCTTCATGTCTAACATAACTTGTCCCTTCCTTTCCCTTTTGCATTAATAATTACAATTTATATATAATCTCATTATATATCTCTTATATCTTACAGCTCTCCCATGTCCACTCCCTCGGCCACGGTCACTGTACTGTGAACAATCTTGTTCATCTCTGCTATGGATGTGATACCATCAAGAACGTGCTTGGCAGCTCCCATCTTCAGTGTGAGCATTCCTTCCTTGAGGGCCTGCTTCTCAATGACATCCGCTGTAGCTCCGGAAGCGATAACAGCCTGAAGCTCTCTTGATACAGGCATCATCTCGTATACACCGATTCGTCCTGAATAGCCTGTGTCGTTACACAGTGGGCATCCCTGTGGCTCGTAGATGATGACATCCTCCTCGTCAGCCGGAACACCGAGCTGAACTCTCTCATCATCCTCCACAAGTCTTGGCTGCTTACATGTGGTACAAAGTCTTCGCACAAGTCTCTGTGCAATAACTCCAACAACAGCATCACCGGCGATGTATGACTCAATACCCATATCGATAAGACGGGTGATGGTCGAAGCCGCTGAGTTAGTATGCAGTGTCGATACAACCAAATGTCCTGTGATAGCGGCCTGTACGGCGATTCCTGCTGTCTCACCGTCTCGGATCTCTCCTATCATGATGATATCCGGATCCTGACGAAGGATAGATCTGAGGGCTGCCGCGAAAGTCATGTCCGCTTTGTTATTAACCTGCACCTGATTGATACCGTTGATGTTCGCCTCGACAGGGTCCTCAACGGTGATGATATTAACATCCTCTGTGTTAAGCTCACTGAGTGATGTGTACAGTGTAGTTGATTTTCCTGATCCTGTAGGTCCCGTTACAAGGATGATACCATGTGGGTTGCTGAGGATATTATCGAAAACCTTCTCCTGCTCTGCATCGAAACCAAGGGCACTCTTCGGTTTTGTCAGACCGTCCTTGGATGTAAGTCTCATAACCGTCTTCTCTCCGAAAACTGTTGGAAGGATAGAAACACGGACATCAAACTCTCTTCTGTCAACCATGATGGTGATACGACCATCCTGTGGTTTTCTCTTCTCTGCTATATCCATACCGCCTATGATCTTGATACGGGCTGTGATACCTGCCAGTATGCTGAGGTCGTATGACATAACCTGCTTAAGTGCACCATCTATTCTGTATCTGACTCTGACGCTGTTCTCCAGAGCCTCTATATGTATATCTGACGCTCTCTGTCTTACTCCGCCTTCGATGATCTGCTTAACCAGAAGTACGATAGGGGAATTATCGATTTCTTCGTTGCCCTCTTCCTCGTCGCCTCCGCCGAGCACATTCTGCTGCTCCTGTCTGTAGGCCTCAGCAGCCTCCATAGCCTGAGCGCTTCCGTAATACTTGTCTATGGCATTCCTGATTCCCTCCTCAGATGCGAGCATCGGCTCTACCTGAAGATTTGTCACAAGACCAATATCGTCCATGGCCATGATATCCATTGGATCTGCCATGGCTACCTTGAGGATGTTCGGGTTATCAGGATCTATCTCTATAGGTATGGCCTGATACTTGGTGACCATGTTCTCAGGCACCATGTGTATAACCTTCTCCTCGATCTTAGCTCCCTTGAGCTCTATGTAGTCAATTCCCAACTGGGTTGTAAGTACCGTAATCAGCATGTCGTTACTTATAAATCCCAGATCAACCAGGGCGTTACCAAGCTTTCTGCCGGTCTCCTTCTGCTTTGCAAGTCCTTCCTGAAGCTGTTCCTCCGTGATAGCCCCCGCTGCTACAAGGACATCTCCAATTCTGATCTTCTTACGTCCCACGCTTAATCGCATTCTCTAAATACCCTCCTCACGTCTCTCGCAATTCTACGCACAGGCAGAATTATCCAAATACCTAAAGCGTATTATATCACAGTATTTTCACATTTTAAACATTTTGTACATATTTAGATACATTTTTTTGCACTTTTATCGGATTTTTGCTTTTTTACAGGGTGGATAGGCACTATTTCTGCACAATAAACATATTATATAAGCAAGCTGACTGTACTAATTGTAAAATAGCCCGTCCAGCAAATGTACAGCCGGTACAATCAATTTACGGGAGCAGTTCATATATGGAAGCGTTTAAAAACCCACTAACTCCCGAAGAAGAGAAAAAATATATTGCGCTGTGCCTGTCCGGCGACAAGGCTGCCCGCAGCATTCTGATAGAGTACAATCTCCGTCTGGTCGCCCACATATCCAGAAAGTACAATTCCGCCGTGAGGGATCCCGAGGATCTTCTGTCCATAGGCACGATAGGTCTCATCAAAGCCATAGACAGCTACAAGCCCGACAAAGGCTGTAAGCTGTCAGGTTATGCCGCCAAATGTATCGAAAACGAGCTTCTCATGACTCTCCGCCACGAGAAGAAGAAGGCGCGTGAGGTCTCGATCTACGATCCCATCGGCACTGATAAAGAGGGTAACGAGATCGTCATCCTTGACATCATAGGTTCGGAGAACGTCAACGTTCTGGACAAAATGATACAGGACGACCACCTGTGCCTGCTTCCCTCCTGCATATCATCGCTCCTCTCATCCAGGGAGAGGGAGATCATATGTATGCGCTACGGTCTTGACGGGCAGTCACCTCTCACCCAAAAGGAGGTAGCCAGGATGCTCGGAATCTCCAGGTCATATGTATCGCGCATAGAGAAAAAGGCTCTTGGCAAATTAAGAGGATGCCTGGATTGACATCCAGACATCCTTATGATCACTCTTTTCTTCTCAGTATAATACCGGTCTCAAGCTCCTTATCAAGCTTCACCCTCAATTTCTGCTTTGGATGTGGCGCAGAGTCCATGCTGTTTTCTTCCTCGTCGTATATCGCCTGAACCTCGCACTCTATATTTGTTCCATCAAAGCCCATGGCTTCAAGCTTCTCTCCCACCAGGAACTTATTCTTCTGCTCAAAGCAAACACAGCCATCCGGGGTAACCTCTCTCACAGTTCCAATATACGTATAGTTTTTTACATATGTGTTATTATCATATATCTGTGATTCTGAGTCTGTCTTCCCGAAATAAAATCCCGTTGTGAACTGCCTGTATGTGCATTTGGCTATCTCTCTCTTGTAGTATTCCATGTTTGCTCTGTACTTCTCTTCTGACTCCATATAATCATCTATGGCTTTTCTGTAGGTTCTGGCAACGGTAGCCACATACAGAGCCGTCTTCATACGTCCCTCTATCTTGAAGCTGTCTATTCCGGCTTTCATCATCTCCGGGATGTACTCTATCATGCACAGATCTTTGGAGTTAAATATATATGTTCCCCTGTCGTCCTCGTTGATGGTCATATACTCTCCCGGCCTGGTCTCCTCGACGATGGAATACTTCCATCTGCATGGATGGGTGCACGCACCATGATTCGCATCCCTGCCTGTGAAGTAGTTGCTGAGAAGGCATCTTCCTGAATATGATATACACATAGCGCCATGGATAAATGACTCTATCTCCATATCGTCCGGTATGTTTGCTCTTATCTGTGATATCTCCGCAAGGGACAGTTCTCTGGCAGACACAACCCGCTTTATGCCGTGGTCATACCAGAACTTGTATGTCATGTAGTTCGTGTTGTTGGCCTGTGTGCTTATGTGTAATTCCATATCCGGCATAGTCTCCCGAGCTATGGTAAACACGCCCGGATCGGATACAAGAACAGCGTCCACACCTGTATCTTTCAGCTCGCCAAAATAAGCTCTTATTCCATCCAGATCATAGTTGTGTGCAAATATATTGGCTGTCACATACACCTTGGCATTATGTGCATGGGCATATTCCACGCCCTGTTTCATCTCTTCTATGGAAAAGTTGTCTGCTTTCGCTCTGAGGCCAAATGCCTGTCCGCCTATATACACTGCGTCAGCTCCATAGTCCACGGCCACCTTGAGCGTGTCCAGTCCGCCCGCCGGGACAAGAAGCTCTGGTTTCTTATCTCTCATATCGTTTCCTCCAACCATTTTTCGTTTATTTCCTGATACTGAGGCTCATTCCATCCCCTATATTGAGTATGGCCGTCTCCAAATGTTCATTGTGGGTGAGCTCGTACAGGTATTCTCTCATCCTTGAATGTATCGTTCTGTTTCTTCTGGTAACTGCAAATCTGCTCTCAAGGACATCTCCGTCCTGAAGCACGTTGTCGCAGAGCAATACCCCCTTTGGAGCAAGCAGGCGTATAGCCTCCGTGAAAAAATTGCCATACTGACCCTTAGCTGCATCCATGAACACCATGTCATAGCTTTCTGTCATCTCTGGTAATATCTCCAGTGCATCGCCCTCAAGCAGAGTAATCTTGTCTGAAGCCCCGGCTCTGACTATATTCTTCTTCGCCTCTTCTATTCTCGGCTGATAATTCTCTATAGTTGTTATATGTGCGTCATCATCCAGAAATCTACTCATAAAAATGGCAGAAAAGCCAACGGCTGAACCTATCTCAAGAATCTTCTTCGGCCTGTTCATAAGAATCAACATCTTGATGAACTCTCCAGCCTCTCGTCTTATGATAGGTACCCTGTTCTCTTCTGCCACTCTTCTGATCGAGGTCACAACCTCATCGTAGTCTGTATTGAAGGAATTGATAAATGACGCAAGTCTTTCATCACATACCATAATTATCCTCTCTGTCTATTCCTCGGCACTGTCCTCACCGGAGGAATCATCACTGCTGTCTCCGCTGCTATCCCCCGAGGAACTCTTGCCATTTCCCGTTATGATCTCTATTATCTCCTGATTTGTATCGCTCGGTGCTATCTGATATGTACCAGGCTGGATATCATCTGCATATCCGCCTATTCTGACCTTCAGTATAAAAGCGTATTTGTCCTTGATGACCTCCGCCGTCTTAAGGGAATCCGCCACATCAAGAAGCGGCTCGTCCTGAGTTATCTGTATAGTTGCCTTCCGGTTGCTGCCCGGATCCGCAGCCCTTGTGGCAAACACCTGATACGCAAAATCATACGAGTATGAGAAAGCCTTTACCAATATAAATAAAATACATACATTGATGAATAGTCCAAAAAGGAATCTCAGAATCTTCTTCATACTTCTAGCACTATCTAAAGCCATAATCGTTATTCTCCTTGTTCACAAATACATCCCAGCCAGCGCGAATCACCGCTCTTCTGCAAGCTGAAATCGCTGACTTCACCAGCGCCGGACAGCGGCTGCGGACGTGGCACTTCGAACTCGCCTTCCTTCTCGGTGCTGGTGGCGACGTTCATCGGGATCGGCAACAGCGGGTCGAGCGGCTTGCTCTGCATGCCGTCGGGCACCTTCATCGGTGCCGTTTCGCGGGCGTTCAAGTAATCGTCGCCACGGTCACGGAAGTAGCCTTCCGGGCCCCACAACCAGCCGCAGCCGGAGGTGTTGCCGATAACCAGGGCGAGCGCAGTCAGTCCTGCCAGTCGCTTCATGCGAGGGAGCTCCTTAAGCCAGGACGCCGGTCTGGCGCATGGCCTGACGCAGCGGTTCGTGGCAACGCGGGCTGAGCCAGGTCAGAGGCAGGCGGATGCCCTCTGGAATCAGCCCCATTTCGTGCAGGGCAAACTTGACCGGGATGGGGTTGGATTCGATGAACAGGGTCTTGTGCAACGGCATCAGACGATCGTTGATGGCGCGGGCAGCGGCGGCATCACCACGCATGGCGGCGGCGCAGAGGTCGCTCATGGCACGCGGCGCGACGTTGGCGGTCACCGAGATATTGCCCTTGCCGCCCATCAGCATCAGCTCGACGGCGGTAGCGTCGTCACCGGAGTAGACGAGGAAGTCCTTGCCGACGCGGTCCAGTACTTCCTTGCCGCGCTGCAGGTCGCCGGTGGCTTCCTTGATGCCGATGATGTTCGGCACCTTGGACAGGCGCTCCACGGTCTCGGGCAGCATGTCGCAGGCGGTACGGCCCGGCACGTTGTAGAGGATCTGCGGGATGGCCACGGCTTCGGCGATGTGGCGGAAGTGCTGGTACAGGCCTTCCTGGGTCGGCTTGTTGTAATACGGAGTCACCAGCAGGCAAGCGTCGGCGCCACCGGACTTGGCGGCCTCGGTCAGCTCGACGGCTTCGCGGGTGGAGTTGGCGCCGGTGCCGGCGATGACCGGGATGCGGCCGTTGACCTGGTCGACTACGCGACGGATGACTTCCAGGTGTTCGTTCACGTCCAGGGTGGCCGATTCACCAGTGGTGCCGACCGCTACGATGGCGTTGGTGCCTTCCTGCAGGTGGAAGTCCACCAGCTTAGCGAGGCTGTCCCAATCCAGTCGACCCTGAGCATCGAAGGGGGTGACCAGCGCCACCATACTGCCCGCAATCATGCAACCGCTCCTGCCGGAAAAAGAAAGCCGTAATGGTACTGTCGCCACCGGCCACGCACAAGGTGACGCAGCGACCCGCGAACGACCAGACATTCCCCTCATCGGCGCTTTTCGCTACCCTTCCTTCTTTGTCGATGCGGCCCGCTTGGCCGCCACTCCAGGAAAGCTGCATGTCCGCCTCTCACCCTCGTGAACAATTCCTCCTGATCAGCGCTCTGGGCCCGAACCCGATGGAGTTGACCAGCGTGCTGTGCCGCACCTGCGTCGACAACCGTTGCTCGGTGGTCAGCAGCCGCCTGACCCGCCATGGCGAGTTCAGCGCGCTGATCCTGCAGATCTCCGGCAGCTGGGATGCCCTGGCCCGCCTGGAAGGCGGCCTGCCGCCCCTGGCCAAGCGCCATGGTTTCACCCTCAGCGTCACCCGCAGCAATGTCCACGTTACCCGCGCCCAGGCCCTGCCCTACGTGGCCTATGTCAGCGCCGTCTATCGACCGGACATCCTCAACGAGCTGTGCCAGTTCTTCATCGATCACAACATCGAACTGGAGAACCTCACCTGCGACACCTACCAGGCGCCGCATACCAACACCAGCATGCTCAACGCCACCCTCACCGTGACTCTGCCAGCCGGCACCCAGATCAGCTGGCTGCGCGATCAGTTCCTCGACTTCGCCGATGCGCTGAACCTGGACGCGCTGATCGAGCCCTGGCGTCCGCAGCATCCGTAAGGAGAGAGCCCAATGGCAGTCGAACTGAACAAACCCGTCGCCGATTTCCAGGCCCCCGCCACCAGCGGCGTCGAATTCCGCCTGTCCGAACTCAAGGGCAAGCAGATCGTCCTGTACTTCTACCCCAAGGACAGCACGCCTGGCTGCACCACCGAAGGCCAGGGCTTCCGCGACAAGATCGAGGACTTCGCCAAGGCCAACACCCTCGTGTTCGGCGTTTCCCGCGATGGCATCAAGTCCCACGAGAACTTCAAGGCCAAGCAGTGCTTCCCCTTCGAACTGATCAGCGACAAGGACGAAGCCGTCTGCCAGCTGTTCGACGTGATCAAGCTGAAGAAGCTCTACGGCAAGGAATACATGGGTGTTGACCGCAGCACCTTCCTGATCGACGCCAAGGGCGTGCTGCGCCAGGAGTGGCGCGGTGTGAAAGTACCCGGCCACGTGGATGCCGTGCTCGCCGCCGCCCAGGCGCTGAACCAGTAAGCCACTCAGCCAGCTCCATGAAAAAGGCCGCTGATCAGCGGCCTTTTTCCTTTCCCGGCGTCACATCATCGGGCTGACCTGCGGCTGCACCGCCGATTGGCGCGGCCAGGCATCCAGGACAGCCTTCACCAAGGTCGCCAGCGGAATGGCGAAGAACACTCCCCAGAAGCCCCACAGCCCGCCGAACAACAGCACCGCACAGATGATCGCCACCGGATGCAGGTTCACTGCCTCGGAGAACAGCAGCGGCACCAGCACGTTGCCATCCAGCGCCTGGATGATCGCGTGGGCTGCCATCAGGTAGATGAACTGGTCGCTCCAGCCCCACTGGAACAGCGCGATCATCGCGACCGGGACCGTGACCACGACTGCGCCGATGTAGGGCACTACCACCGACAGACCAACCAGCAGGGCGAGGAGCGCCGCGTAGTTCAGGCCGAGCACGGCGAAGGCGATGTAGGTCACCACGCCGGTGATGAAGATCTCGATGACCTTGCCGCGAATGTAGTTCGCAATCTGCTGGTTCATCTCGTTCCACACCTGCTTCATCAGCCCGCGCTCGCGCGGCAGGTAGCGGCGGAACCAGTGGTAGAAGCGCCGGCGATCCTTGAGGAAGAAGAACACCAGGATCGGTACCAGCACCAGGTAGATCATGATGTTGACCACCACCGGCAGGCCCGACAGGGAGAAGGTCAGCGCCCACTGGCCAAGCTGCCCCAGCTCGTTGCGCGCAGCCTCGACGGTACGCAGCACCTGTTCCTCGGTCACCATGTCCGGGTAGCGCTCAGGCAGCATCAGCAGCGTCGCCTGCCACTCGCCGAGCATGCCAGGCAGCTCGTTGAACAGGGTGAAGAGCTGCTTCCACAGCAGCGGCACCAGCACCAGCAGGAACACCGCGAGCAGGCCGAGGAACAGCGAATACACCAGCCACACCGAGAACAGGTGCGGCACGCGCAGGCGCTCCAGTACACCGACCATGCCCTGGATCAGGAAGGCGATGACCATCGCCGCCAGCACCGGAGCGAGCATCCCGCCGAAAGCCAGGATGACGGTGAACCCGAGCCCGAGAATGACCGCCAGCACTATCGCCTCCTCGTCGGAGAAATAGCGCTGCATCCAGTCCTGCAAAACCTTGAGCATGTAAGGGCCTACGAAACGACAAAGGGTAACGTCCCGGTTACCCGGAAACTTCAGAGCTACTTCTTGCGAAGCCAGTAACGATAGACGCCGCCTTCGACCTCTTCATGCAGCAGCGAGTGCCCGGCAATATCGGCAAAAACGCGGAAGTCGCGCTGGGAGCCAGCGTCGGTGGCTATCACCTTGAGCACCGCCCCGCTGGGCAGCTTGTTCAGCTCGAGCTTGGCCTTGAGCAGCGGCAACGGACAATTGAGACCGCTGGCGTCCAGCTCCGCGTCACAGGCGGGGACGGACGGCGTGGAATCGGACATCGAAACGAACTCCGGTCAGGGCGCCCAAGAATACCGAAAGCCTTGGAAAAGTAACCAGGCCCAGGCAAGACGGTGTTCATTAATCAAGCCGTCAGCATCAAGGCCTAAAAGGAAGACCAAGCGAAAATACCCATTTCGAATTGCGCCGCACTTCCGCCCTGCAAACTAGGCATAGGCGTTAGCGTGCGGCTAAAGTAGAGCCTTTCTCGGAACGAGCCTCGTGTACATGAAAGTACTCCGCCCTGCCCTGCTGTCGCTCGCTGTCGCCCTCGCCACGCCGGCCCTGGCGGACGACTTGCCGTCCCTGGGCGATGCCAGCTCGTCCATCGTCTCTCCGGAGCAGGAATTCCAGCTCGGCCGCGCCTGGCTGAGCATGCTGCGCAACCAGGTCGATACGCTCAACGACCCGCAACTCAAGGATTACGTCGAGTCCACCGTTTACCGCCTGGCGGAGTCCAGTGAACTGCAGGACCACCGCCTGGCCTTCATCCTGATCCGCGACAAACAGATCAACGCCTTTGCCGCCCCTGGCGGCGTGGTCGGCGTCAATGGCGGCCTGTTCATCTATGCCCAGACCGAAGGCGAATACATCGCAGTACTGGCACACGAACTCGGCCACTTGAGCCAACGCCACTTCGCCCGTGGCATCGAGGCGCAACAGCGCATGCAGGTACCGGTGATGGCCGCCATGCTGGCCGGCATTATTGCCGCCGCAGCGGGTGCCGGCGACGCCGGTATCGCTGCCATCGCCGGCACCCAGGCCGCAGCGATCCAGAACCAGTTGCGCTTCTCCCGGCAGAACGAGCAGGAAGCTGACCGCGTCGGCGTCGCCACCATGGTCCGCGCCGGCTACGACCCGCGCTCCATGCCCAACATGTTCGAGCGCCTGGCGCGCCAGTACCGCTACGAGGGCAAGCCGCCGGAATTCCTACTGACTCACCCGGTGACCGAATCGCGTATCGCCGACACCCGCAACCGCGCCGAGCAATACCCCAAGGGCGGCAAGGAAGACTCGCTGCGCTACGAGCTGATGCGCGCCCGCGTCCAGCAGATGTTCGAGGACACCCCGGGCATGGCCAGCAAACAGTTCCGCGCGCAGCTCGATGAAGACCCGAAGAACGATGCCGCCCGCTATGGCCTGGCGCTGTCGCAGACCAAGATCGGCCAGCTCAACGACGCCCGCAGCAATCTCCAGCAACTGCTGGCCAAGGCACCCAACGACATCAGCTACAACCTGGCGATGTCCGACCTGGACATCACCGCCAACAAGTTGCCCGATGCCCAGGCGCGCGTGCAGAAAATGCTCACCCAGTACCCGGACAGCTATCCGCTGATCCAGGCCAACGCCGACCTGATGATGAAGACCAACCGCGCCGCCGACGCCGAGAAGACGCTGTTCAAGCTGTCCCAGCGCCGCCCGCTGGACCCGGACGTGTGGAACCGCCTGGCCGATGCCTGCACCCTGAGCGGCAACGCCATCGGCGTATACCAGGCCCGCGCGGAGTACTACGCGCTCACCGGCGACTACAAGCAGGCGATCGAGCAACTGGACTTCGCCAAGCGTCGCGCCGGCGGCAACTTCACCCTGGCTGCGCGCCTGGATGCACGCCAGCAGGAGTTCCGCGACCAGGAACGCATCCTGAAGGAGATGATGGGGCGCTGAGCAACCACGCAGCCCTTACCTGTGCTCGCGAACAGCTTGATGCCACTGATTCCCGTGGTGGGTTCGCGAGCAAGCTCGCTCCCACAAAAGCCTCAAAGAAAAAGCCCGGCATCTGCCGGGCTTTTTCATGGTGCCGAGAGAGTCAGGCGTTGCCCGCCAGTTTCAGCTTCGCCGCCTGGGTGAAGTCGAGCATGCGCTTGAGCGGCTTGATCGCCTTGGGAATCAGCGCCGGGTCGACGAAAATTTCGCCCGAGCCTTCCTTCAGGCATGCCAGGGTGCGCTCCAGGGTGTTCATGGCCATCCACGGGCAGTGCGCACAGCTGCGGCAAGCCGCGCCGTTGCCGGCGGTGGGCGCCTCGATGAACTCCTTATCCGGGCACAGCTGCTGCATCTTGTAGAAGATGCCGCGGTCGGTGGCGACGATGAAGCGCTTGTTCGGCATCGTCTGCGCGGCCTTGATCAATTGGCTGGTGGAGCCCACCGCATCGGCCAACTCAACCACCGCTTCCGGCGACTCCGGGTGCACCAGGATCGCAGCGTCCGGATAGACCGCTTTGAGGTCTTCCAGCTGCTTGGCCTTGAACTCCTCGTGAACGATGCAGGCACCGTCCCAGAGCAGCATGTCCGCACCGGTTTCGCGCTGGATGTAGCGCCCCAGGTGCTGGTCCGGCGCCCAGAGGATCGGCTCGCCGTTGTCCATCAGGTGCTCGACGATCTCCACGGCGCAGCTGGAGGTCACCACCCAGTCCGCACGAGCCTTCACCGCCGCCGAGGTGTTCGCGTAGACGACCACGGTGCGCTCCGGATGCTTGTCGCAGAACGCCGAGAACTCTTCCACCGGGCACCCCAGGTCCAGCGAGCAGGTCGCCTCCAGCGTGGGCATCAACACACGCTTTTCCGGGTTGAGGATCTTCGCGGTCTCGCCCATGAAGCGGACACCAGCCACCACCACGGTCTGCGCGGAGTGCTGGTTGCCGAAGCGGGCCATTTCCAGCGAATCGGAAACGCAACCGCCGGTCTCTTCAGCCAGCGCCTGGATCACCGGATCGCAGTAATAGTGCGCGACGAGCACGGCGTTCTGCGCCTTCAATTCGGCAGCGATGGCCGCACGGTAGTCGGCCTCTTCCTCTGCGCTCAGCACCCGCGGCTGTTTCGCCGCCAGATGGGCCTGGACCAGAAGGCGTTCGGAAATCTGGGACATCGTGTGGAAACCTCAACAGGCACGGTCTGATTATGCCGGCGATTTTATCACCACCATCCCTCGTCGCGGCGGGCCGAGGAGTGCCGCGCGGCGGACTTTTTCCGGCACATGGCAAAAGCCCCGTGACCTTTCGATCACGGGGCTTTCACAGGATTTGATGGTGGGTCGTGTAGGATTCGAACCTACGACCAATTGGTTAAAAGCCAACTGCTCTACCGACTGAGCTAACGACCCGACGTGGTGCGTATAATACTGATTTCTAACGTAAAAACAACACCCCGAGAAAACTTTTTTCAGAAATATCGCGTAGGGTCGGAAATTCCAGCGGCGGAAAAGCCCTCGGAGCGCAGTCGGCAGCTGTCACATTTGCGGCAAGCACGCCCCTCATCATCAGCCTGATAGCAGGAAACGGTGAGGCCGTAATCGACGCCCCGAGCGACGCCTGCCTCGATGATCTGCGCCTTGGAAAGGAACTGCAGCGGCGCCTGGATACGGAAGCCGTCGCCCTCCACTCCTGCCTTGGTCGCCAGGTTCGCCATACGCTCGAAGGCCTCGACGAACTCCGGGCGGCAATCCGGGTAGCCGGAATAATCCACGGCGTTCACGCCGATGAAAATGTCCCGTGCGCCCAGCACTTCCGCCCAGCCCAGCGCCAGAGAAAGGAACACGGTATTGCGCGCCGGCACATAGGTCACCGGAATGCCTTCACTGGGAGCTTGGGGAACATCGATGCTGCTGTCGGTCAGCGCGGAGCCGCCGATACCATTCAGGTCGAGGCCGATCACCTTGTGCTCGACCACGCCCAATTGGCGGGCGACGCGCTCGGCGGCCTGCAACTCGGCACGGTGACGCTGGCCGTAGTCGAAGCTCATGGTGTAGCAGGCGTAGCCCTCGGCCTTGGCCATGGCGACCACTGTCGCGGAATCCAGGCCGCCGGAGAGCAGGATCACGGCTTTCTTGTCGTTCGTAGCGTTCTTGTCGGACATAAACAGGGGCTCCTCCGCGCTCAGTGGCCCGGCTCATCGTTCCAGAGAATCTTGTGCAATTGCAGCTGCAGGCGGACCGGCAGGTTGTCGCTGACGATCCAGTCGGCCAGCGCGCGCGCATCCACCTGGCGATGGCTGGGCGAGAACAGAACCTCGCCGGCTCGCTTATCCAGGCGGTACTCGATCAGCTTGGACACCGCCCAGTCATAGTCCTCGCGGGAACAGATGACGAACTTGACCTGATCGTTGAGCGTCAGCTCGCCGATGTTCTCATAGCGATTGCGCGCCACTTCGCCGGAGCCGGGGGTCTTCAGGTCGAGGATACGGCTGACGCGGCGGTCGGTGGCCGAGATGTCCAGCGCGCCGCTGGTTTCCAGCGATACTTCGTAACCGGCATGGCACAGCCGTTCGAGCAGCGGGATACAGTTGGGTTGCGCCAGCGGCTCCCCCCCCGGCACCCAAACCCAGCGCCGGGGGGACCCAGTGCGCCTGGATAGGATCGGGTGGGGTGGCGCCGGCGCCCCGCCGCCGGTCACACAGACGTAGCGCGGGCGATACCGCGCAACCTGGTCGAGGATGGCGTCAAGGCTCTGGATTTCGCCGCCACTGAAGGCATAGGCGGTATCGCAGTAGTTGCAGCGCAGGGGGCAGCCAGTCAGGCGTACGAACACGGTCGGCAAGCCGGCGGTGCGCGTTTCCCCCTGCAACGAGTAGAAAATCTCGGTAATGCGCAGGGTCTGTTGCATATCAGCCACGGGCGTGACGGCTATACAGGCCATCCGCCTCCGTTGCGTTGGAGTCGTGGGCGCACTGGAGAGGCGCCCGGCAATCCCGGAACACAGCAGACATCAGCGCAGCTGAAACCACTGGCTTTTCCGGGGGCGGCAATTCTAACGAAAAAACCCGCGGCGGGCGCGGGTTTTCAGACTGCGAGATAGGAAGCCTACTTCAGGTTCTTCAGATCACGCTGGGACAGCTGGGCAGCGGAAGTGCCCGGATACTGCGCGACCACCTGCTGCAGGATGCCGCGAGCCTTGTCATTGTTACCCAGGCGGCGCTCGACATCGGCGAGCTTGTACAGCGAGTCCGGCACCTTGGCGCTGCTCGGGTAGGCCTGGCTGACGCGGGCGAAAGCCTGGCCGGCGCCCTGCAGGTCGCCTTTCGCGAGATTCACTTCACCCAGCCAATACTGCGCGTTACCCGCGTACTGGCTGTTCGGGTACTTGCGCAGGAAGGCGCCAAAGGCCTGGCTGGCCTTGTCGAAGTCCTTGGCCTTGATCAGGTCGAAGGCGGCGTCGTAGTAGAGCTTCTCTTTTGCCGGGTCACCCGGCTCGCTGCTGGCGGCGGGCTGCTGTTGCTGGGCGGCGGCTACGCCTGCTCCGGTAGCAGCTCCTGCGCTGGCGCCGGCAGCGGGGGAATTCTGTTGAACAGCAGCACCGGCCGCTCCTGCACCTGCACCGCTGGAAAGGCGGCTGTCGATGTCCTGGAAGCGCTCCTGGTTCTCCTGCTTCATTTGCTGGATCTGGTTCTGCTGCTCTTCGAGCATGCCGCGCAGACGGGACATTTCGTCCTGCATCTGCTGCAGCTGCATGAACAGCTGAGCCTGACCGGAGACGGGAGTTGTCATCCCGCCTCCGGCGTAGGCGCCATCAGCGCCTGCGGTGCCATAACCCGAGGGCGGCGTGCTGGCATAGCCACCATTGCCGTCCTGTACCGGAACCGCGGCTGCCGCCATGAGGGGCAGTCCGCATGCGATCAAGGTCAGAAAACGCAGGCGCATCGGCATCACGTCTTACTTCTTCAGCTCAACGCGACGGTTCTGGGCCCAGGACTGCTCGTCGTGGCCAGTGGCAACCGGACGCTCTTTGCCGTAGGAAACCAGTTCCAGCTGAGCCGGGGAAACGCCCTGCAGCACCAGGTAGCGCTGAACGGCCTTGGCACGACGCTCGCCCAGAGCCATGTTGTACTCGCGGGTGCCGCGCTCGTCAGTGTGACCTTCCAGGACTACGCGCTGGCCGGAACCTTTCAGGTCCTTGGCGTGTACGTCCAGGGCACGCATGGCTTCCGGCTTCAGGTCGGAGCTGTCGTACTCGAAGTAGAAGGTGGTGATAGCGCGCAGAGCGGCTTCGTCGCTCAGGGAGCCGTCAACGGCACCGCTGTTGGCGCCGTAGCCAGCGTTCGGGTCAACGCCGCCATTGGCGCCTTCACCAGTTGCATCGCCTTTCTTGGACGAGCAACCAACGGCTACGGCCATGGCGAGGGCGATAACGGCAAATTTGCCGAATTTCAGCATTTCCATCATGTAACTCCTAATGAACCCCAGTGTATAAGTTTGAAACAGTTGGCAACCGTCAGTTCAGGTAAGGGGACCAGGAAGGCTCGCGCACGTCGCCTTGAGCGGTGGGTAGCGGTAACCGAACACGTCCGTTGATGCTCACGAGCATCAACACGCCCCGGTCCTGCTGGCGGGTGGCGTATATTAGCATCGTGCCATTTGGCGCAACAGTGGGCGAATCGTCCAGATTGGTGTTGGAAAGTACCCGGAGATTACCGCGCTGAAGGTCCTGCGCTGCGATCTGGAAGTTGGTGAATCCGTCCTGGCGGTGAACCATCACCAGGGTCTTCTCATCCGCCGAGAGTTTCGGGTTGGCGTTGTAGTTGCCGATGAAGGTCACGCGGTCGGTAGCGCCCGAGTTCACGTTCATCTTGTAGATCTGCGGTTTGCCGCCACGGTCCGAGGTGAAGTACAGGGTCGAGCCGTCCGCGCCCCAGAAAGGTTCGGTGTCGATCGCCGAGTTGTTGGTCAGGCGACGCAGCTGGCGGCTGCCCAGGTCCATCACGTAGATCTCCGGGTTGCCGTCGCGCGACAGCACGAAGGCCAGGCGGTTGCCGTCCGGCGAGAAGGCCGGGGCGCCGTTGAGGCCTTCAAAGTTGGAGATCTGCTCGCGGCGGCCAGTGTCGACGTACTGCATGAAGATGCGCGGACGCTTCTGCTCGAAGGACACATAGGCGATACGGCGACCATCGGGCGAGAAGCGCGGCGAAAGGATCGGCTCGCGCGATTGCAGCAGGGTCACCGGGCGAGCGCCGTCATAGTCGGAGCGCTGCAGGGTGTAGCGGGTGTTGTCCACCGAGAAGCGCTCGGCAGTCACGTAGAGCAGCCGGGTGGAGAACGCACCCTTGATGCCGGTGAGCTTCTCGAACGACTGGTCGGCGATGTAGTGCGACATGTCGCGCAGTTGGTCGGTAGTGCCGCCCACGCTGCCGGTCAGGACCTGCTGCTGGGTCGCCACGTTGAGCAGGGCATACTGGATCTGCAGGCGGCCACCGTTGGGCACGATGCTGCCGACCAGCACGTACTGCGCGCCGAGGGCCTGCCAGTCACGGTAGATCACTTCACTGGCCTGGACCGGCTGGCTGATCATGTTCTGGCGCGGGATCGGCTCGAAGTAACCGGAATTGCGCAGGTCGTTGCCGATGATGTTCGACATGTCTTCGGGCAGCACATTACCGCCCTGCCAGCCGAACGGAACCACGGCGATCGGGACGGCCGAGTCACGACCGCTGGAGATCACCAGCGGGTCGGCGGCCTGCGCTGCGCCGGCCACCAGGGCCAGGGCGAAGAGCGCGAAGCGAATCAGGGTACTCACAGATCTAAATCCTCCGGTTTGAAGACCATTCGGCGCTGACGATACAGGCTATCGAACGTGGCGCGATCCAGTTTTTGCAGTTCGGGAATACGGCCCACATTTCGGACCGCTGCCACTGCCGAATCGTCGAAAGGCTTGTCACCACTGGAGCGAGTCACGCTCACATTAGTGATGGCGCCGCTCGGCAACATCTGAATCAGCACTTCTACGCTCATTCCATTACGAGCTGAAGGAGGACGGCTCCACTGCTGGCTCACCAGGCTGACGATCAGATCGTCAAAGTTGCCTGCCACCTCATTACCTTGCTCGTCGGCCAGGGCCTGCTGCCGCTGCGTGTCATCCGACAGCAGTTCAGCCAGGGCCTGGGCCTTCTTGTCTTCCGTCGCCTTGCGAGCTGCGGCAGCGGCTGCGGCAGCAGCCTTTTTCTTCGCAGCCTCGACCGCGGCAGCCTTCTTCTTGGCTTCATCCGCGGCGGCTTTTTTCTTCGCGTCCTCGGCGGCCTTCTTCTTGGCCTCCTCGGCAGCTTTCTTCTTCGCCTCTTCTGCGGCCTCTTTCTTGGCCTCTTCCTCGGCTTTCTTCTTGGCTATGTCAGCCTGCTGCTTCTGCTCGGCGGCCTTGGCCTCAGCTGCTTTCTTGGCGGCTGCGGCAGCATCGGCCGCCTTCTTGGCGTCATCTGCCTTCTTCGCTTCTGCAGCTTTCTCAGCGGCATCTGCAGCCTTTTGAGCCGCATCGGCCTTCTTTTGTTCCTCGGCTTTCGCAGCAGCCAATGCCTGCTGCTCAGCCTTCTTCTGCTCGAGCTGCTCCTGCTCGTATTGCTTGGCCGAGGTTTTCTTCGCCTCGCCGGCTATCTTCTGGTTGGTCTGCTGGGTCGCCTGGCTCTTGGACTTCAGCTGGTACAGGGTAGCCTGGACGATCGGCCGCGAAGGCGGCAGTTCAGGCGTACTGGCCCAGCTGACGAACAACATGGCAAAAATCAGCACATGCAGGGCCACGGCCAGGACCGTTGGCCAGAAGTAGCCTTCCGATTGAGAGCGCTCGAGCTGGTGCATCAACTACCTGGTGCCTCGGTAATCAGACCGACGTTGCCGACCCCGGCTTTCTGCAGACCGCCCATGACGGCCATGACCGAGCCATAGTCGACTGCCTTGTCCCCACGGACGAAGACCTGGACTTTCTTACCCTGGCGGCTGTTCTCGGCCATGATGCCGGTGGCAGCGTTGACCAGCTGATCGAGGTCCACGGCAGTCTGGCTGCCCTTGCCCTGATCCGGGTCCACTTCCGAGCCCATGTTCCAGTAGTAGGTCTTGTCGGCCTTGATGGAGATGGTGAGCACGCGGGAATCGTTATCCTGCGGCAGCGCTTCGCTGGAAACCTTGGGCAGGTCGACCTTGACCCCCTGGTTGAGCATGGGCGCGGTCACCATGAAAATGACCAGCAGTACCAACATCACATCGATGTAGGGCACCACGTTCATTTCCGCGACCGGCTTGCGCTTGTGACGAACTCTTGCCATGACGGCTTACCTCTTGGTCGTCTTCAATCGTCGCTGGTGTGCACTTTGCGGTGCAGGATGGCCTGGAACTCGTCGGCGAAGGTGTAGTAGCGGCCGATGAGCATTTCCGAGCGAGCGGCGAAACGGTTGTAGGCGATGACCGCGGGGATGGCCGCGAACAGGCCGATGGCGGTAGCGATCAGCGCTTCGGCGATACCCGGCGCCACGGTGGCGAGGGTGGCCTGCTGCACGGTGGCCAGGCCACGGAAGGAGTTCATGATGCCCCACACGGTGCCGAACAGACCGATGTACGGGCTGGTGGAACCGACGGTAGCAAGGAACGGCAGGCTGGTTTCCAGCTTCTCTTCCTCGCGGGAAATGGCGACGCGCATGGCGCGGGAAACGCCCTCCATCACTGCATCCGGGTCAACGCCGGCCTGCTGGCGCAGACGGGAGAATTCCTTGAAGCCGGCACGGAAGATCTGCTCGACCCCCGAATCCGGATCGGGGTTGCTGCCCGCCTGACGATAGAGCTTGGACAGGTCGATGCCCGACCAGAAGCGCTCTTCGAAAGTATCCAGGGCCTTCTTCGCCGAGCGCATCATGTTGCTGCGCTGGAAAATCATGATCCAGGAAGTGACCGATGCGGCCACCAGGGTCAGCATCACCAGCTGTACCACGACGCTGGCGTTACTGATCAAGCTCCACATGGAAGTATGGTCGACGACGTTCGGTTCCACGTTAATCTCCTGCTGAAAGGGTGTCCGGACTGCCGGCAAATGCCGCACGCAACACATCTGGGATAGCGCGGGGTTTCAGGGTGTCCGCCCGCACGCACGCCACCAGGAATCGCCCCTCGCAGAGCAAGGTCGAATCCGACGCCCGTCGAACCTGTTGACGAAACTTCAGGCTCGCACGGTTCAACTCCTCCACTTCGGCGCTGACGAGCAGTTCGTCGTCCAGGCGAGCCGGCGCGTGATAGCGCGCCTCGGCCGAATGAACGACGAAAAGCAGGTTCTCCCCCGCCAGCTGCGACTGGGCAAAGCCCAGATCACGCAGCCGCTCGGTACGAGCCCGCTCCATGAACTTGAGGTAGTTGACGTAGTAGACGATGCCGCCGGCATCGGTGTCCTCGTAATAGACCCGATACCGCTGCTGGAACGGCTGACCCCCGTGTTGCGCGCGCATACTCTAAAACCAAGTCCTGGCTTTGCCAATCGGCAATCGCCTACAAATGCAATTAATTACCATCTTCAGGGGCGAACAGATCCGGCGTCGCCCCCTCCCCCATCCGCTTCGGCACATTCAGGCCGAAATGCAGGTACGCATGCCGGGTCACTACACGGCCGCGCGGTGTGCGCATGATATAGCCTTGCTGGATCAGATAGGGCTCCAGCACATCTTCAATCGTGTGTCTTTCTTCGCTGATGGCGGCCGCCAGGTTGTCGACACCCACCGGCCCACCGTCGAACTTGTCGATCATGGTCAGCAACAGGCGGCGATCCTGGTGATCGAAGCCCCTTTCGTCCACGTCCAGCAGGTTCAGCGCCTTGTCGGCGATGTCGCGACTGATGTGTCCGGTGCCCCGCACCTCGGCGAAATCCCGTACACGGCGCAGCAGCCGGTTGGCGATCCGCGGCGTACCACGGGCGCGCCGGGCGATCTCGAAGGCACCCGCCGGCTCGATCTCCAGGCCGAGAATCCCCGCCGAGCGGGCGACGATGCTGGACAGGTCGTCCACACCGTAGAACTCAAGACGCTGCACGATACCGAAGCGGTCACGCAGCGGATTGGTCAGCATGCCGGCGCGAGTCGTCGCGCCGACCAGGGTGAAGGGCGGCAGGTCGAGCTTGATCGAGCGCGCGGCCGGGCCTTCGCCGATCATGATGTCCAGCTGGAAGTCTTCCATGGCCGGGTACAGCACTTCCTCGACGATGGGCGACAGGCGATGGATCTCGTCCACGAACAGCACGTCGTTGGGCTCGAGGTTGGTCAGGATCGCCGCCAGGTCGCCAGGGCGTTCCAGCACCGGGCCGGAGGTGCTCTTGATCGAAACCCCCATCTCCTGGGCGATGATGTTCGCCAGGGTGGTCTTGCCCAGGCCGGGCGGGCCGAAGATCAGCGTGTGATCCAGCGCTTCCTGACGCCCGCGGGCCGCCTGGATGAACAGCTCCATCTGCTCGCGCACCACCGGCTGACCGACGTAGTCCGCCAGCTTGAGCGGGCGGATGGCGCGGTCGAACTGCTCTTCGCGGTCGCGACTGGAGGCTGAGGAAATCAGGCGATCGGCTTCGATCATCAATATCTACCTAGACCATGCCCTTGAGGGAACGGCGGATGAGTTCTTCGCTGGACAAGCCTTCCTCCTGCACGGCGGCCACGGCGCGGCTCGCCTCCTGAGGTTTGAAACCCAGGGCGATCAGCGCGCTGACCGCATCGGACTCGGCGCTTGAGACTGCGGCAACCCGCATGGGTTCCACCACCAGCGGCGCGATGGACGGAATATTCTCCCACGCCTTGAAGCGATCCTTCAGCTCCACCAGCAGGCGCTCGGCAGTTTTCTTGCCGACGCCCGGAATCTTCACCAGGGTCGAAGTATCCTGCGCCTGCACGCAACGCACCAGTTCATCGACCTCCAGCCCCGACATCAGCGCCAGTGCCAGCTTCGGCCCCACGCCGTTGAGGCGGATCAGTTCGCGGAACAGCTCGCGCTCGCGCTTCTCGGCGAAGCCGTAGAGCAGGTGGGCATCCTCGCGCACCACCAGATGGGTGTGCAGGGTCACCGGCTCGCCCAGGCTCGGCAGGCGGTACAGGGTGGTCATCGGCACTTCCAGCTCGTAGCCCACGCCGTTCACATCGACGATCAGGTGCGGCGGCTGCTTCTCCGCCAGGGTGCCACGCAGGCGTCCAATCACGGGTGTTTGTCCTTGCTCAAAGTTTTTCCGGATATCACAGGCGCAGGCGTCCGCCGCGACGGCGGGCGCCCATCAGCCCATGCGGCACCAGGCTTTGCCGGGTATGCGCATGGCACAGGGCGATGGCCAGGGCGTCGGAGGCGTCGATCTGCGGCTTCTGCACCAGCTTGAGCAGGTGCATCACCATCATCTGCACCTGCTGCTTGTCCGCACCACCGGTGCCGGCAATCGCCTGCTTGACCTGGCTGGCGGTGTACTCGGCGATCTGCAATCCCTCTTCCGCCGCCGCGACTATGGCCGCGCCGCGCGCCTGCCCCAGCTTCAGCGCCGAATCGGCGTTGCGCGCCATGAACACCTGCTCGATGCCCATCATGGTCGGCTGGTAGGTCTGGATGACCTCGCGCACACCACGGAAGACGATCTGCAGGCGCTCGAACAGCTCGCCATTGCCGGTGCGGATGCAGCCCGAGGCCACGTATTCACACCCACGGCCGGTGTCGCGCACCACGCCGAAGCCGGTAATCCGTGAACCTGGGTCGATGCCGAGAATCAGGGTCATGTCCGTTCGATCACACCTAGTCTGCAACGCGCATTTCAGATAACAAAAACCGGAAGCGGGAGGCGCCGCTGACGACCACTCCCGCTTCCGGCTTCAGCACATCGCCGGTGGTGGGATCAGCCCAGCTGGGCCATCACCTCGTCCGAGATGTCCGCATTCGAGTAGACGTTCTGCACGTCGTCCAGGTCTTCCAGCATGTCGATCAGCTTGAGGACCTTCTGCGCGGTGTCCAGGTCCAGGGTCGCCACGGTCGATGGGATCATGGTGATCTCCGCGTCCTCGCCCTTGAAGCCCGCTTCTGTCAGTGCTTCGTTGACCGAGATGAAATCGGCGAAGGTGGTGAAGACGTCGATGGAACCGTCGTCGTTGACCACTACATCGTCGGCGCCGGCTTCCAGCGCGGCATCCATCAGGGCCTCTTCGTTCACGCCCGGCGCATAGCTGATCTGCCCCTTGCGCTCGAACATGTAGGCCACCGAACCATCGGTACCCAGGTTGCCGCCGCACTTGCTGAAGGCATGGCGCACTTCGGCCGCGGTGCGGTTGCGGTTGTCGGTCATGGCCTCGACGATGATCGCCACGCCGCTGGGCGCGTAACCTTCGTAGGTCAGCTCAGCCATGTTGTCCGCTTCGCTGGAACCCACGCCGCGCTGGATGGCACGGTCGATGGTGTCGCGGGTCATGTTGGCGGTCAGCGCCTTGTCCACGGCCAGGCGCAGGCGCGGGTTGTCCGCCGGCACCCCGCCGCCCTGCTTGGCAGCGACGGTCAGCTCACGAATGAGCTTGGTGAAGATCTTGCCCTTCTTGGCGTCCTGACGTTCCTTGCGGTGCTTGATGTTGGCCCATTTGGAATGACCAGCCATAACTCACTCCGTATCGCTTGTTTGCTTCGCTGGCGGCGCCCGCAGTGCAGGTACCGCCAGCTATTCGAATCGACTTACTCGGCGGCCTTCTGCTGCTCGCGCAGGCGGATGTTCAGCTCGCGCAGAGCCTTGGCATCCACGGTGCCCGGAGCCTGGGTCATGACGTCGCCGGCGCTCTGGGTTTTCGGGAAGGCGATGACTTCGCGGATCGAGGCCGCGCCGGTCATCAGCATCACCAGACGGTCCAGGCCGAAGGCCAGGCCACCGTGCGGCGGTGCGCCGTACTTCAGGGCGTCCAGCAGGAAGCCGAACTTCTCTTCCTGCTCCGCATCGTCGATGCCCAGCACGCGGAAGACCGCCTGCTGCATGGCCTTGTCGTGGATACGGATGGAACCGCCGCCCAGCTCGGTGCCGTTGAGTACCATGTCGTAGGCACGGGACAACTTGCCGGCCGGGCTGGCCTCCAGCTCTTCCGGGGTGCACTTGGGCGCGGTGAACGGGTGGTGCAGCGAGGTCAGGCTGCCGTCGTCGTTCTCTTCGAACATCGGGAAGTCCACGACCCACATCGGCGCCCACTCCTTGGTGAGCAGGTTGAGGTCATGCCCGACCTTGATGCGCAGCGCGCCCAGGGCGTCGCAGACGATCTTGGCCTTGTCCGCGCCGAAGAACACGATGTCGCCATCGACCGCACCGACACGATCGAGGATCTCGTTCAGGTTCGGCTCGGCGATGTTCTTCACGATCGGCGACTGCAGGCCTTCCACGCCCTTGGCGCGCTCGTTGACCTTGATATAGGCCAGGCCCTTGGCGCCGTATATGCCGACGAACTTGGTGTAGTCGTCGATCTGCTTGCGCGGCATGCTCGCACCGCCGGGAACGCGCAGGGCGGCAACACGGCCCTTCGGATCGTTGGCCGGGCCGGAGAAGACCTTGAACTCGACGTCCTTCAGTTGATCGGCGACGTCGACCAGTTCCAGCGGGATACGCAGGTCAGGCTTGTCCGAACCGTAGCGGCGCATGGCCTCTTCGAACGGCATGTGCGGGAATTCGTCGAACTCGACGTTCAGCACTTCCTTGAACAGCTGGCGCACCATCTTCTCGGTGATCTCGATGATGTCGCTTTCTTCGAGGAAGCTGGTCTCGATGTCGATCTGGGTGAATTCCGGCTGGCGGTCGGCACGCAGGTCTTCGTCGCGGAAGCACTTGGCGATCTGGTAGTAACGGTCGAAGCCGGCCACCATCAGCAGCTGCTTGAACAGCTGTGGCGACTGCGGCAGGGCGAAGAAGTGGCCCGGATAGGTGCGGCTCGGCACCAGGTAGTCACGCGCGCCTTCCGGTGTCGGGCGACCGAGGATCGGGGTTTCCACGTCGAGGAAGCCGTTCTCGTCCAGGTAGCGGCGGATGCTGCTGGTGATGCGCGCGCGCAGCTTCAGCTTGGCGGCCATCTCCGGACGACGCAGGTCGATGAAGCGGTAGCGCAGGCGGGTTTCCTCGCCAACGTCGGAGTACTCGTCCAGCGGGAACGGCGGGGTCTCGGCCTGGTTCAGTACTTCCAGCTCGTGGCCCAGCACTTCGATGGCACCGGAAGCCATGTTCGAGTTGCGCGCGCCTTCCGGGCGCAGGCGCACCTTGCCGGTGATCTTCACCACGTACTCGCTGCGCACGCGGTCGGCCTTGGCGAAAGTCTCGACGCGATCCGGGTCGAACACCACCTGGGCCAGACCTTCACGATCACGCACGTCGAGGAAGATCACCCCGCCGTGGTCGCGGCGACGGTGTACCCAACCGCAAAGAGTGACTACCTGGCCGTCCAGGCTCTCGTTCAACTGGCCGCAATAGTGGCTGCGCATCATGGTGTGTTTCGCTTCTCGAAAGTCTTGAATTCTAGGGAACCGCTCATTCGCTGGCGGAGCAGGCGCCGGCACCGCAACCGGTGGCCGGACAGGCCGCTGGGGCATCGCCGGAGGCCAGGTTCTTCTTCGCTCCGGTCTTGAAGTCGGTCTCGTACCAACCGCTGCCGCCCAGGCGGAAGCCCGGAGCCGACAACATCTTCTTCAATTCGGGAGCCTTGCAGGCCGGACAATCGACCAACGGCGCATCGCTGATCTTCTGCAGCGATTCCAGCTGATGCGCGCAGGACTGGCACTGGTACTCGTAAATCGGCATGGAACACCTTGGCTGTGTAACGCCACGGGTCCGCGTCCCGCGGCAAAGAGGCCGATTATAGCCTGAAAAATCCGCAGGTTGCAGCCGGGCTCCGGTGGCGGAAAAGCCTGCCGGGCGCACAGCCTTTTAATAGAAAACATCAATCGATTGCCTTGATATAGACCAAGAGCTTCGCACCTACCCCGGTGATAGCCTCGAATCCAGCGTTTTAAATCATTCATGCTCGATGAGGAGATCGCCATGGACATCGATATCGGAATCGCCAAAGAAGATCGCGCCGCCATCGCCGACGGCCTGTCCCGCCTGCTGGCCGACACCTACACGCTGTACCTGAAGACCCACAACTTCCACTGGAACGTCACCGGGCCGATGTTCAACACCCTGCACCTGATGTTCGAAGGGCAGTACAACGAACTGGCGCTGGCCGTGGACAGCATCGCCGAACGCATCCGCGCCCTGGGCTTCCCGGCGCCCGGCACCTACGCCGCCTACGCCCGCCTGTCCTCGATCAAGGAAGAAGAAGGCGTACCGGACGCCCAGGAAATGATCCGCCTGCTGGTGCAGGGCCAGGAAGCCGTGGTGCGCACCGCCCGCAGCATCTTCCCGCTGGCCGACAAGGTGGCGGACGAGCCCACCGCCGACCTACTGACCCAGCGCATGCAGGTCCACGAAAAGACCGCCTGGATGCTGCGTAGCCTGCTCGCCGAATAACCCCTTCCCTTTATAAGCAGCCGGCCAGAAAGCCGGCTGCCTCCCCCTACGAATGGCCTAAGCGGTTGATTTGAGAAGGCAACTGGATTGCGGTTAAATACCCGCCGTGCGTTTCTCGCATAGGCCGCCCGGCACGCTTTCATTTTTCCTTTCTGGCGTCGCACCCGGGGCTGGCTGCTTCTTTATCTCGTTACCCGCTCAAGGTGAATCCGTAGCCATGTTGAAGATCGTCCATCTCGTGACGGGCGTCGCCGCACTCTTGCTGTCCTTGATCCCGAGTCTGCGTAGTGATGCCCTGCCCTACCTGCAACAGAGCGATGCCATCTACCTGGCACTGCTCGGTCTGACCAGCCTCCTGCTCGCCCCGAGCAGCAACCTGAAACACCCCTCTGCCCTGCAAAGCCTCGCCACCGCCCTGGTCGTGCTGGCCGTGGTCCTGCAGATCCTGATCCTGCTCGCCCCCCTGCCCTTCATCGGCGATCAACCGGCCATCGTGCTGCCGCTGCTAAGCCTGGCCGGCGCCGTCATCCTGCAATGGATCGCCAGCCTCAACAAACCGAGCGCCAGCGCTTCCATCGAAACCTTCGCCGGCGTCGACCGCGAAACCGGCACGGTGAAGTGGTTCAACACCTCCAAGGGCTTCGGCTTCATCTCCCGCGACTCGGGCGAGGACATCTTCGTCCACTTCCGCGCCATCCGCGGCGAAGGCCACCGCATCCTGATCGAAGGGCAGCGGGTGGAGTTCTCCGTTGTCCAGCGTGACAAGGGGTTGCAGGCTGAGGATGTGATTGCTGCGCTGCCTAACCGGCGCTAAATATCGCTGAAATGAAAAGCCCGCCAATTGGCGGGCTTTTTCTTGGTGATACTTATTGGGAAAACTAAAAAGGGCGGGGGCAGGTTTACTTTCCGCACCCTACCCCCTTGGCCTTATCCGAGCTTAGAGTATGAAAGTAAATCCACCTTTTCCTCCAAGTCGGAATGAGAAATAGACCAAGCACTGCCACCCAATGCTATTTCAACTAACGCCTAGAACGCCTTAGTAAGAGTCAGGTATATTTTCCGCTGATCGTAGCTATAATAATCGATATTGCTACTGACAGACCTATAAGAAAAATTCAGCTTTGGCATAACCCCCATAAAATAAACCCTCCGATGCCACAAGGTTAGAATATACCCCCCCTCCAAGTCCCTCCTTCGAATAGAGAATATATCACTCTCCCGATCATAAACCCGCTCAACCCCAGACACCAGAAAAGATGTGGCTACACCAAAGGGAAGTTCAGCCTCCAACCCTAATCGCACTCCCGCGAGAGAACTAGAATCTGACTCTGAGCGTGTATTCTGCCTACCCAGATCAAGACCAGCATAGAGGGCAAGACGACTACTGAATGCGTGCCCCAGTGAGCCAGAAATCAATTCCCCATGGCCGTCTAGATATTTGTATCGATCTTCATTGTAACTTAACCTCTGATACTCCAACGCACTACTTAACTGCCAATTAGGCGAGAGAAGTTTGCTGTACTCTGCACGAACACCAGCGCCAAAAGAGTATGGATCGCCCCCATACCAACGTTTCTCATAAAACGGCAAAGCCAAGAATCGTTGCTCAGCATCCGAATAGGAATAACCCATATAGATCCTTGATATCAGGTCATCATACTTGTGGTTATCCCAGTAACTGCGTCCCAGCAACTGAGCCTGAAAACTCACGCTGTGGTGATCAACAATTCGCAGATCCCGACGCAAAGAAGTACCGTAGAAAACTCCATGTCCTTTCTGCGGATACCCATCGGCATTGCGAGAGAAGCGCCTACCACCTATATCTACGTACTTGCTGCTCGATGCATTATTAATATTATTGTCATCTAGATAACTTATCTCCATTGAGCCTGACCAACTGTCGACGCGATCAAGAGCCTCCAGATAGCCCTGTAGGTTACTTAAGACGACATCCGGAAGGTGCTCTGCTCTTGCTTTTTCGAATTGATACCGCGCAGCTTCGTACTGACGGTTCTCAAACAGCATTCGTGCCAGATCGAGACGGACTCTAATTAAATCGGGGCGCTCGGAAAGCACTTGGCGGTACAGCTTGACTGCCCAATTATAATCACCTTCGTATCGGGCTAGAGCGCCTTCGGCATATGCTTGAAGAACGGTGTCACGCGGCTCAATCTCTCGATACATCGAGAGTAGGCTGCGGACTATACTCCACTGCTCATCCTCAACCGCCTGACTCAGGAAGCGAGCGGCAAGTTCAGGATCACGCATCAACGCATCGTTAGTAATTATTAACCCCCTATCCTGATCTTCTTTTTTATTCTGGTGATCTTCAGGATGAAGGTCGATGACAGCAGGAATCTTAGGTGTTTCAGGCGGTGCGCCAATGACTACTTCAGAGCTCGACAAAACCACCAAAACCATAAACATTCTGAGTTTCATGTACAACACAATTTATTATTATGAGAGGTGGCAGGGAAATGCTTCCCCGCCCTATTAAGCAACCTCTTCTATTATTGCCTTACGGCGCCAAAGGCCATGTTTTTAGTTGCATCACTGTCGAATGAGGCCATCCCGGCGAGCTCCGCAGCATCAGCACCATAGAAATGTCCGGCGAAACTTCCTACTGAAGTTCCAGACTTCGCACTACCACTGAATCCACCACCTTTAATGTTTCCATTCATGTTGACGGCCGCGAACCCTGCACGATCTTCAGTAGACCCGCTGATTGTTTTGGCAGAGAAATCAACACTAAAGTTCGCACCAGTACTACCACCGGTCGTCGAAGATCCATCTGTCGTGTTATTTCGAATCGCGCGCCCAATATAAGTTGCACTTCCCTCTACAGGGACTTGCTCTGCACGCGTGGGATTATCGCCAGTGTAGAAATACTCTGTCTTCGCATGGGTCTTCGAATACCATGAACCAAAACGTGCGTAGCCATTCTCACCATTGCTCGCATAGCTCAACGAACCATCAGCCCCCATTTTCATAGAAGTTCCTGCAATGCCCGCTAATGTATAAGTAGTTCCCTCAGGCGAGATATAGGTTTGTACAGCAGCAGTTCCCGCTGTCGCATTGCTAGACGGAATAGTGGCACTATTATCAGTTGCCTCCTGGCCACCATTAGAATTCTGCTTATCGCCACCGCCTGTGTCGCTACCTCCAGGTGAAGAGGCTCCGTTTTCCTGTCCCGCCGAAGGGCCTCCATGGTGCCCACCACCACCCGAAGAGCAACCAATCATCAAGCAGATCGCCAAGCTAGCAATCATCAACCTTCCAGAACTTGCAAATTCCATTTTCATAGAAATATCCACCTAGTAATATGAGCAATATAATTTCGCACCGCAGACATACGGACTTAATATACTCGCCACACCGCACTCCCCATTCAATAGTATTAAAATAAACAGGCTATTTCCCTCAATTCGACAGAACCTTCTCACAGAGAAAGAAATAAGAATTACAGTTGACAGAGGAAAAAGTGGACAACGGGGAAACGGAAAAGGGGACGACGGACAAGGGGACAAGGGGACAAGGGGACAAGGGGACAAGGGGACAAGGGGACAAGGGGACAGTTTTATTTTACCTACTCTAATTTAGATGGTCTCCCTTGACCACGCCGCTCGATCCGGACGCCGGAAATTCCTTCTATCTCATCAACAAAGCGAGAATTACCAGTCAACTGGCCCCTCTGCAGCGCATCGCGGATGAGTTGATTTTCTTCATCACTACCAAGCTGACCAAGAAAAGCACGATAGCGGTCATGGCGCTCATCTTCAGACTCGGCAAGCGCTTCATAGCATGGATCGCTATCGATCCACATGCAGGAGTCCCCAACGTGCTGGGTATAGCTGGACCACGGATATTCAGCAGCGCGCCGAACCAACCTGGCGCGCACAGGGTTCAGTTCTATATAGCGACTGCATGCCAACAAATACGCGTCCGACTGGACCAGGCTGGACTTGAAGCGACTTTCCCATAACGTTCCGCTACGGTGCTCTAAGCGATTTCTGTAACGCGTCATCCGTGCTGAGAGCGTTTTCATCAACTGACTCAAACCGGTAACTGACTCATCCGGTGCAAGACGCAGATGCACATGGTTGGTCATCAGGCAGTACGCATAAACCTTAACGCCAAACGCATCCTTCAACTCACGTAGGTCAGCGAGATAACGCTCGTAGTCCTCGCTCTCAACGAACACCACCTGTCGATTATGGCCCCGTTGAACGACGTGGTGTGGGTAGTTAGGCAATATGACACGACCAACCCTAGGCATCGCTCTCTCCATGCGTATTGGGTTTTGGAGAAAGGCTGCCACCTATAAAGGTACCTAGTCACCTTCGCATCAGCCGAGATTAGAGTAGGAAAAATAAATCTGTCCCCTTTTTTCTACAAGCCTCTGATCGATATAAAACTCTACGTGCAGCCCTTCAGAGAACCTTACGAGAACAACTCTAAAATTTTGAGATACAGCCCCCAAAAGCGCCTGAACAAGAGCAACAATCACAGCATTTCTAATATTTAAATCCATTTAATCAACCAATTTTGGAGTTGGACTAAGAAAAAGGGGACAGATTTATTTTACGTACTCTAATCCTGACTCCGCGCCTAGTTTTAGAGTAGAAAAATAAATCCGCCCCCTTTCCGCCACTTTTTGTTGCAGCCCCTTTTACAACTTAGAGCCCCAAGCCCTCGCGCTCCATAACCGCCCTCAACTCCATCGTTATCCTCAACGCCTCCTCTATAGGGACCCCTGTCCTTAACAAATACTCTTTCCGGCCAATTAGAGCAAAAGACTCCCGAAGACAAGAATAAAATCTTCACCAGAACCTTTTTTGCAAATCCATAAAGACCTCAATATGGAACAGTTTGAGCAGGAAGAGAGTATAAAAAAGGGGACAGATTTATTTTCCGTACTCTAAGCCTAACTCCGCGCCTAGTTGTAGAGTAGAAAAATAAATCTGTCCCCTTTTCAGTCCCCTTTTCAACCCGTATTTGGTTTTGGAGAAAAGCTGCCACCTCTAAAGGTACCTAGTCACCTTCACATCAGCCGAGATTAGAGTAGGAAAAATAAATCTGTCCCCCTTTTTTCTTAATCGGCGCTGAGTGTTACGCCCATGAAAAAGCCTGCCGATTGGCGGGCTTTTTATTGCGGCCTCAATGAAAAAAGGGGGAATTTATTTTCCGCACTCTAATTCTGTCTCCGCGTCCAGTTTTAGAGTAGAAAAAATTCGTCCCCTTTTCGATTTCTTGATACAACTATTCAGAGAATAGATATTTCTCTCGAACCTGCCTCATGCAGTCAATCACACTCTCCAACCGCTCGCCCTCAAGACCAATCGCTACCAAATCGTCAGCGCAGCAATTATCATACGCTCTAGCCAAAACCTCCAGCAGGTCTTCTGCATAAGGACTTTCTCTAGAAAGCTCCAATCCATAGCGCATTCCCTCCTTAAATATTGCTGTCTGCAATACCGCAAAAAATCCTACATCATCAGTCGTACAAAGAGAGCCCGCTTCATCCTGGACATATGCAAAGGCTTGCTCTGGCCGAAGGTTAATCTGAGATATCGCCTTTTCATAAAGTCGAGAAACTACTGAGCATATCTCCTCCACGGTCAAGTCGAATGACATCTTCATTTCTCCATGGTAAAGATATTTAATTGAATATTAGGATATCTCTCGCGAAACTGATTAACAATATCACTACAGCTTGGGCAGACCATTTTTTCTGAAATCAAATTTATGCGGCCTGATGCTTGCGAACTCGGCCCTAGACGCTGAGCCACAGTTTCCAGAATCTTAAACTCTGTATCCATATCCCTTAAGTAACCCTCAGGGGTTCCAACATATTTTGATGTAGCGACTTGGGGCTTTAGCACCCAAGAGTTCAGATCACCGCTAGGCTTCGGCAAAAACTCTCCAACCCTATCGTCAAATTGACTATACGCCTTCATTACCATGGTCTCTGATGACAGCGCACCAACATCAATTTCAGCAAATGCAACGTTGCCTTCTCGAGGTAAATCCGCCCGAATATCACTAACCGCCAACGAAAGCCTATCCCTAATTCCCGGCGCAGTGGAGTTAGATAGATAAACTAGGCGCCCCCCCTCTGTGACCGTCCCGCCCCCTTTTGGAACCCCACTGCCTCCCGCCAAGCCTCCATCAATGGCCAAGCCTATCTCAATTCCAGTTGCCGTGGAGCTGGCTTCGTTGTTGCGAACTACATCGACACCCTGACCCTGCATGATATGCAGGTTGTCCAAATAGCCCTTGAAACGCGCCTCTTCGGGCAGCTTCTGTACGGAGTCCCACACCGCCTGGATGTCATCATTGGCGCAAGAGCTACAGGTGAGGGCTCCTATGAGCCAGAGGGCAGTCTTGGAGGGTGTACTGACTATGGCCTCCACGGCATCTGCAAAGCCCTGCTGGCTACCCTCGCCTTTAGCGTTGAGTACTAGTGCCGCATAGCGTGGATCGGTCTGGAAGGTCTTGGGGTCTACGAGTGCAACGTTTTTCAGCGCGCTGGCCAGTGCCTCTTTATCGTTGAAGAGCTCTTTCAGTCCTACCTTTTCGTTGTAGTAATCCGCTTGGCTGACCTGCAGCAGATTACTGTTGTTCTGGCTCAACTCTGTGCGAAGGAAGCTAGCGGCCCTAATTGTGTTGCCGTCGTCGGTGCTCAGTGCGAGGTTCCAACCAGCGTCCACCATCGCCGCCGCAGTGCGCATCAGCTCCTTTTGGGCGTCAGATTCAGAGATGCCGTTGAGTGCCGCATAGCGTTTTACTCGGTCTTCATCAGACGCGAATTTGATTTCATCCGGGTGAAGCTGTCGGTTGTACGCCATACCACTCTTGGCGATGTCCCCACCCATTTGCAGATCACCATTGGCGCCTGCTGCAGCCACAATGCCGACCAACTGAGCAGCTGCTTGCTGCATGCGCTTCGCCTGCTCGCTATCGCCCTCCAAGAATCCACTGGTAAGGACGTTGGCCAGCGCTTCGCTAGCCCCGGCAGCCATGGCACCAGTCCTAAAATCTCCCCCCATTGCCTCGGCAAGTAGGCCACCAGCGAGAGCATGTGCAACTGTGTTTTGGACACCGCCGCTGGGGAAGCCAAGGTCTCCCACATATTTGAAGGCACTGGCTTGAAGGATGCTGTAAAGCGCGCCCTGCATGGAGTCGCTGAAGTTGCCTTGCCCAAGTAGCTCGTTAGCTGCGCCAGTCATGGCGCCCTGAGTCAACTGCATGCCCGCGAACTTGCCCCAGGCCGCAGGGTTGGTGAGGTCCGGTACTGCACCCACCGCATTCGCAACCCCACTGGTCGAGGTGGTGGTGTTGTTCACCGGGTCGGTTCTGCCGCCAAACCATTCCGGGCCATACGCAGCCATAACACCAGCCACACCCGCGGCG